>Ga0255344_1000110_pt1 | contig 137840 bp, 141 predicted proteins | sample wastewater_treat_5_FD_192414 | JGI IMG/M metagenome (GOLD analysis project Ga0255344, IMG submission 192414) | Wastewater microbial communities from Lulu Island WWTP, Vancouver, Canada - plant18 | ecosystem: Engineered > WWTP > Wastewater > Unclassified | place: Canada: Vancouver, British...
AAAAATCTCATTACCGAGGGCCCCTACTCCGTCGTCAGAAATCCCCTGTATCTCTTCAGCTTCATCGGGGCCATCGGCATAGGCCTGGTTTCGAAAAACATCTTGATACTGTCCATCATCGGCGTGATGTTCGTCGTGTACTATCCCTTTGTCATCCGGGCGGAAGAGAAGAATCTGCTCAAGACCCACGGCCGGGCCTTCGAGGAGTACCGGGCGAGAACACCCATGTTCATCCTCAGGCCTTCGCTTTATCACGACCTGCCCATGTACACCATCAACACCCGGCTTTTCCGCAGATCGTTTTTCAGCGTGATGTGGTTCCCCCTGGTGTACCTGATTCTGCTCATTTTCGAGCGCTTCCACGATGTCAACCTGCTCTGATCGTTTTCCCCGCTTGCATCGCATGCCTTTGAGACTGTATAAATATGCGATCCGGTTTTCGACGAAAGAACCACAGTTCTGCACAAAGGGAGAATGTCATGTTTCCAGAGCAGAGGCCCCGGAGGCTCAGAATGAATTCCACGCTGCGGAGGATGGTCAGGGAAACCTCTGTCAGTGTGGATGATCTCATCTATCCCCTCTTCATCAAAGAAGGGAGATCCGTCAAGGAACCCATCGATGCCATGCCCGGCCAGTTCAGATATTCGCCCGACCAGCTCTCAGGCGCGGTCCGGGAGGCCGTGTCCAGGAAGATACCGGCCGTGCTGCTCTTCGGCATCCCCGGGAAGAAGGACAAGTTCGGCACCGGGGCGCACAAGAGCGACGGTGTGGTACAGCAGGCGGTGAAAAGAATCAAGGACCTCGCCCCCGATCTCCTGGTCATCACCGATGTCTGCCTGTGCGAGTATACCAGCCACGGTCACTGCGGCGTTCTCAACGAGAAGGGCGAGGTGGAGAACGACGAGACGCTGGAGGTGCTGGCAAAGACAGCCCTGTCGCACGCCAAGGCAGGTGCAGACATTATCGCCCCTTCCGACATGATGGACGGGAGAGTCGGCGTCATCCGGGAAGCACTGGATGAGAGCGGGTTCGAGCATACCCCCATCATGAGCTACTCGGCTAAATATGCCTCCGGCTTCTACGGTCCGTTCCGCGAGGCCGCCGGGTCCGCGCCGGCCTTCGGCGACCGCAGAGGCTATCAGATGGACCCGGCCAACGTGCGCGAGGCATTGAGGGAAATACGGCTCGACGTGGAGGAAGGCGCGGACATCATCATGGTGAAGCCCGCGATGCCCTATCTGGACGTCATCCGCCTGGCTGCGGACGAGTTTGACGAGCCCCTGTGCGCCTATCAGGTTTCGGGCGAATATTCCATGATCAAGGCGGCGTCCGAGCGCGGCTGGCTCTCTGAAGACGTGTGTATTATGGAAAGCGTCACCTCCATCAAGAGAGCCGGGGCAGACATGATCATCACCTATTTCGCATGCAGAATCGCAGAGATCCTTTCATGAAAGCACCACGCATTCTTGCCTGGGAGACGACCTCCTCCTGTAACCTGAACTGCCTGCACTGCCGGGCTTCGGCCACCAGCGAGCCCAAACAGGGCGAGCTCACAACCGATGAAGGCCGCGCACTCCTCCGGGAACTCGGTTCCGCGGGGACAAAGCTGGTGATCCTTTCGGGCGGCGAGTCCCTGATGCGCCCCGATGTGTTCGATCTCGCGCGCTTCGGCACCGGTCTCGGGATGAGAATGACGCTCGCCTCCAACGGCTCACTTGTCACGCCAGAGGTTGCGGTTCGGATAAAAGAATCAGGGATCGTCCGGGTCTCGGTGAGCCTCGACGGGGTCACCCCGGAGATGCACGATCGCTTCAGGGGCAGAGACGGAGCATTCGTTCTCGCTCTACGCGGCATCCGAAACCTCGTCGAAAAGGGTGTTCCTGTTCAGGTCAACACCACGGTCGCCGCCATGAACGTCATGCAGATGGATGCGTTTCCCGACCTCCTCGAGTCACTGGGCGTCATTGCCTGGCACGTCTTCTTCCTCGTTCCCACCGGGCGGGGCCAGGACATGGAGCCGGCGACGGTCAGAGAGTACCGTTCGATGCTTGAAGGCTTCCATAGCGTATATCGGGCGGCCAGGATGGAATGCAAGGCCACCTGCGCCCCTCAGTTCTTCCGCATCCTCGCGGAGCGGGGTGATCCGGTCCACTCGAAAGGCTGCCTTGCGGGAAGCGAATTCGGGTTCGTCTCATCGACCGGCGTCATTCAGCCGTGCGGCTTTCTCCAGATACCATGCGGAAATATCCGTGAAGACGGTTTCTGCGCGGCATGGGAGCGGTCTCACACCCTTCGCGTCCTTCAGGATGAGTCATCTCTCAAGGGTAAATGCGGCTCCTGCAGCCATCGGAAGACATGCGGAGGCTGCAGGGCGCGCGCCTTCGAGATGCTCGGCGATCTCACGGAACAGGATCCCATATGCTGGTTCAGAAACTGACCGCTCCCGGAATTTGTACTGCATCGTGCAATCAGGGTCGCTTTCCCGGAACCGCCCCCGGCCGGTCAGAAAGACAGCGCGTGCATGGATAGAACAGACAGAAAAATCCTCACCCTCATCAGCAACGCCTTCCCTCTTCACGAGCGTCCTTTCCTTCACATCGCCCGTGAGGTTGGAATCACCGAAGAAGAGGCGCTGGAAAGAGTGCGCCGCCTCAAGGATACCGGTTTGATTCGGAGAATAGGCGCTGTCATCAGCCCGGGAAGCCTGGGCTGGTATTCAACCCTCTGCGCCGTCGAGGTTCCTCTTGACAGGATCGATGACTACGCATCCCTTGTCAATTCATATGACGAGGTGACGCACAACTATGTCCGCTCGGGACACCCCAACTGCTGGTTTACTCTGATTACCCCGAATGCCGCAAGGGCGCGGGAGATCATCCGGGAGATTCAGGACAGGCTCGGAACGGAAATTCTCGACCTTCCCGCCAAGCGCGTCTTCAAGATCAATGTCTCCTTTGATTTCGCTGAAGAAGACGCGTCCATTCCCTAGACATCGCCGGCGGGAGCATCCTCATTTTTTCTTCAAAAACCGGGAGAAAACACCCTGTCCGCCGCCCGTGGAACTGCTCGACGCATCCTCATATCCTATTATAGTGAAGAAGACGGCCCGGTCGAAAAACAGAACGACCTGGTTGTTCATTTCCAGGGCCTGGAAGCATTGATAGGTGGAGTCAAAAAAATGATTCTCCCTTACATAGAGCCAGAGGTGGCGTTTGATGAGCATCAGGGCCATAATCACTTCGTGCAGGGGGATTCCCTCCTTGAATCGCTTCCTTCCGAGATCGGTGTAGGACCTCTGCACCTCGCCGGTATGCTTTTCTTTGACGAGCCATGAGTCCAGCCTGCTGTATACGTCAAAGATGCGGTCACGGACGACATTTTCCGGGAGTGTACGGTAGCTCTTTGTCTCCTCCTGGGTGAGGATGTCCCTGTATACCCGATCGGTGAGCTCGTTCGCGTTGTCCTCAATCAGCTTAATCAGTCTGGAATAGATCATCCTTTATCCTCTTGCGTATCGGCGATTTCAAAAACTGTTCCGCCACGAACGGAGTCCCGACTGCAGAGTATCCATTTATATAATAAAACCTTGTTTCATGATTGCAATATATCTGTGGGAATCAGCGGTTCTTCAGGTGATACCCGGCTGCTTGATATCCTCACGCCCATCCGTATCCTTAACCCATATCAAACACGCGGCATTCAGTGAGAGATGCTGTTCAGATCCTGTATACCTCAAAGCCTGCCACGTGCGGTCGCCCGGGGATAACAGTGGAGCCAGGCGGAATTTTTCTCACTCTTTGCGCATTGATTGCAGCCGGGGTGGTCGGCGGATGGCTGGCGGTTCACCTCGATCAGCCGGCCATACTCGGAGAGCTTGCGGCCGGAGCTTTGCTGGGTCTGCTGTTTCATCAGGGCATCCCCTTCTGGGAGGATTATGAGGAGATGCTCGAACTTCTGGGGCAGGTGGGCCTGAGCGCGCTGCTGTTCTCAGTGGGAATGGAAATACGCATGAGAGACATCATCAACGTCGGCCCCGCCTCAGCCGGGGTCGCTCTCTTGGGAGTCGTTACGCCGTTCGGTCTCGCATACGGGGTATCCATGCTCTTCGGCCTCTCACCTCTCGTCGGGCTTTTCGTGGGCGCATCCCTCACGGCCACCAGCGTCGGAATAACGGCTGAAGTCCTCAACGAGCTGGGGATCATCGGCACCAAGGGAAGCAAAATCATCTTGAATGCGGCCGTGCTCGATGATGTGCTGGGCCTCCTCATCCTGACCATAATCTCGGGCGTGGCCTTTGGCGAAAGGGTTTCCGCCGGCAATATTCTGATGCTCTCGTTCATGATCATCGCGTTTTTCTCCCTTGTTCTCATCGCGGTCCGTCCCCTTGCTTCCCGCCTCATGATCTTCATGGAGCAGTCCTATGGAGATAACGGGACAGCCATGACGAGCTTTGCCTTTCTCATGCTCCTCTCTTACGGCGCAGCATCGATCGGGCTCAATGTTATCGTGGGCGCGTTCATAGCAGGCCTCTCACTCTCGGAATCAAAGGTCAGAAAACATATTTCCGCCGCATTCAGCCCCTTCATCAGCGTATTTGCATCCCTGTTCTTCGTCCTCATCGGCACAAAGATGGACCTCACGCTCCTGAATCCGTTCGAGCCGGGAAACCTTTCGATTCTCTCCCTGAGCGCCGCTCTGCTCTTCTGCGCCGTTGCGGGTAAGCTTGCAAGCGGCATCGCCATCGCTGGAGACAGGGAAAACAGGCTTTTCGTCGGTGCAGGAATGATACCCAGAGGAGAAGTGGGTCTTATCTGCGGCAATATCGGGCTGATGTGCGGCGCCCTGCCCGGAAATATCTTTTCCTCGCTGCTGCTCGTTGTCCTGTTCACCACCTTTATCGGTCCGGTGTTTCTGAGAGTCATCGTTCCGAGAAAGCTTCGCTATTATCCGAGGATACCTGTCGATTCCGAAGAATGACCGCCTAACCCGTCCGATTTTCCGGCACTTATCTGTCCTTGTCATTGCTTTTCTTAAAGAATTGCATGCCGGGCCGGTCTGTGGTAGTATATTCAAGAGCATATCAGACATTTTTTCCTTCATGGTGCAGCCGGGGTACATCCTCTGTTGTTTTGGTTTCGGCGATCGGAATTTCGACAATCTGGCGAGCCGCTATTTGTCGCGGCAGTTGCCGCAAGGCAAAAACATGATGAGGAGTGAGTGCTATGACCTGGGAAACACAGCTGAAAGAAAGTATACGGACTATCCAGGAGGCATCGTCGGCGCTCGGGATAAAACCCGACGAGAAAAGCCGTCTGAAGCACGTGGTGGAGCGGCATCCTATGCGCGTCCCACCCTATTATCTCTCCCTGATAAATCCCGATGATCCGAACGACCCTGTCAGGGCAATGGCCGTGCCCAGCGTTGACGAACTGAATCTCATGGGGTCCTACGACACCAGCGGTGAAAAGGAAAACACAAAGATGCCCGGTCTCCAGCACAAGTATCCGCAGACCGCGCTCATCCTCTCCACCAACCGGTGTGCGATGTACTGCCGGCATTGCTTCAGAAAACGGCTGGTGGGGCTCCCGAACGACGAACTCCTCAGACGGTTCGATGACGCCGCCTCATATGTCAGACAGCATCGGGAAATCAATAATGTGCTCATATCGGGGGGTGATCCTTTTGTTCTGAGCACCTCGGTGATCGCTCGGTTCCTCGAGATGCTCTCGGACATACAACATCTTTCGTTCATCAGGTTCGGCACACGGGTTCCCGTCACTCTGCCGCACCGGATCATAGACGATCCTGAACTGCTCGGGCTCCTGCGGAAGCACTCGTCGCCCCAAAGAAGAATTTTCGTGGTGACACAGTTCAATCATCCGCGTGAAATCACCGAAGAGGCGATTGCCGCAATCGATTGCCTCATGCGCTCCGGCATTGTAGTGAACAATCAGACCGTGCTCCTGAAAGGGGTGAACGACGACCCCGAGTGTCTCGCTACTCTGCAGAACAATCTGGCCGGCATCGGGGTGAACCCGTATTACGTGTTCCAGTGCAGGCCGGTCAAACGCGTCAAGCATCATTTTCAGGTACCGCTCCACCGCGGATATGAAATCGTAGAGACGGCGAAGTCCATGCTCAACGGGTACAGCAAGCGATTCAGATACATCATGTCACATAAAAAGGGGAAGATCGAAATCGTGGGAAAAATGGGAGACGAGATCTTCTTCAAGTTCCATCAGGCAAGGGACCCCAGGAATACCGGCAAGTTCTTCAGCAGAAAGATTCACTCCCATGAAGGGTGGCTCGCAGACGGCGAGGACGTCTTTTCCGAGCGCATCCGGGATGCTGCGGGCTGACACGCGGTCCGTCTGCCGTGCGGCGACCGGTCGCCGCACGGTCTGAAACATCAGCCCCGCAGTGTGCAAAATCCCGTGCTCTATGAAGCCGCCTTCTTTACGCCGTCGCTTTCACAGACCATGAAAACGACTTTCTCCATCCGAATCGTCGTCGCGCCACCTGTCCGTTAGAACTCGTTTCTTTCTCAGTATCAATCCATTGTCGCATCGGCCGAGTGCATTATTTCACATGTTTCTTCCTGCCACTCTTGATACATGTCCGACTGTCCTTATTTTATCATCTCATGTTTCATGTCCTTGCCTGCGGGCGTCTCGGTTTTTTACGTTATTTTCTCATCGGCAGTTTGAGAGTACGGTACGATGAACGAAAACAGCAACACTGGCTCAGTAGTATCTGTCAGGGGAAGCGTGGTCGATGCCCGCTTTCCTGTCCGTCTTCCGAAAATCTACAACGTTCTTTGCGCAGGAGACAGCCGTGACATTGTCATAGAGGTCAACACCCACCTGAGCGACAGTATGGTGCGAGGTGTGGCCCTGACACCCACGCAAGGGCTTGCCCGCAGGTCGGAAATCATTGACACCGGATTTCCGCTCCAGGTTCCGGTGGGCAAGGATCTCCTGGGCAGGGCAATCAACGTCATGGGAAAACCCATCGATGCTTCGGGCGACATCAGCGGCGCCATGCATCCCATCCACCGCAAGCCTGTTCCCTTGTCCGAACAGTCTACGGTATCCGAAATCTTCACCACCGGGATCAAGGCCATCGATGTGCTTGCTCCGCTCGAGCGGGGCGGCAAGGCGGGTCTCTTTGGAGGCGCGGGAGTGGGCAAGACCGTGCTCATTACCGAAATGATCAACAACACGGTGAAGCAGTATCACGGGGTGAGCATTTTCTGCGGTATCGGAGAGCGTTGCCGTGAGGGGGAGGAATTCTACCGCGATATGCTCAACGCAGGGGTGCTGGATAATACGGTCATGGTATTCGGACAGATGAATGAACCTCCGGGAGCCAGGTTCCGGGTGGGGCATACGGCCCTCACCGTCGCAGAGTACTTCCGCGACGACATGCATCAGGACGTGCTTCTCATGATGGACAATATCTTCCGATTCATCCAGGCGGGATCAGAGGTGTCCGGACTCATGGGCCAGCTCCCGTCGCGCCTCGGATACCAGCCCACCCTGGGAACCGAGCTGGCCGAGCTCGAAGAGAGAATCTGCAACACGAGCACCGGAGCCATAACATCCATCCAGGCCGTCTACGTTCCAGCCGACGATTTCACCGACCCTTCGGCCGTCCATACATTCGGGCACCTGAGCGCATCCATCGTGCTTTCCCGGAAGCGGGCGAGCGAGGGGCTCTATCCGGCCATCGATCTGCTCCAGTCCACATCGAAAATGCTCATCCCGCACGTCGCAGGCGAGCGGCATTACCGCCTCGCACAGGAGATCCGCAAGACACTCACCATCTATGAAGAATTCAAGGACATCATCGCCATGCTCGGCATAAACGAGCTCTCGCGCGAAGACCAGCGTATCGTCTATCGGGCCAGGAGGCTGGAGAGATTCTTCACCCAGCCCTTCTTCACGACGCAGCAGTTCACCGGAATCGAGGGCAGAATGGTCACCCTGGAAGAGGCATTGAACGGATGCGAGCGGATCCTCAATGACGAATTCGCCGAATATCCGGAGTCCAAGCTCTTCATGATAGGCACTATCGACGAGGTGGACCGGGATGAATTTTAAGATCCTGCTCCCATATGAGGTCTTTGTGCACAGGGATGTGGACAAAGTGAAGGCCGAGGCGATAAACGGCAGCTTCTGCCTGCTGCCCAGGCACATCGATTTCGTCGCTGCGCTGGTGCCGGGCCTGCTCTCAGTGCAGAAGTCGGGCTCTCCTGAAGAGTATTACGCTACGGACGAGGGCGTCATAGTGAAAAAGGGCGATGAGGTCCTGGTATCCACGAGGAACGCCGTGATCATTCCCGACCTCGGGCGGCTGGAGGGGCTTGTCGAAGAGCAATTCAAGACCATCGACGACCGGGAAAAGAAGGCCCGTACAGCAGCCGCAAGGCTCGAGGCCGACATTGTCCGCAGGTTCATGGAGATCGGAAAGCATGGATAAGAAACCGCCCTCTTCTGACGAACGAAGGCAGGCGATCAAGCGCAGGTTCACCCGGCAGGTGACCAGGAAGGAAGCACTCAGGCTAAAAACTAGGAACGACCCAGACCAGTCGGTGTGGTTCGGACTGGGCATGTTCGGCGTCGTGGGATGGTCCGTGGCGATTCCCACCCTCATAGGCACGGCTCTGGGCATATGGATCGACAACAACTGGCCGAGTCAGTTTTCGTGGACTCTCATGCTCCTCATCGGCGGAGTCATGGTGGGATGCCTGAACGCCTGGTACTGGGTCAGAAAGGCAGGGATACGCAAATGACGGCTTTAAACGGAAAACGTGCTGACCGGGATCGGAGCTGCCCATGATCGTTGAGTCTTCCCCGGCCGTGCTCATATTCGCATTCGTTGCAGGCATGGCCCTGGGGCTGGCCTATTTCATCATCCTGTGGGCCTCACTCCAGAGGCTCCCCTCGTCCCGAACGCCCTTTAGGCTCATGATCTTCAGCTATATTGCGAGGCTCTTCCTGGTCCTGCCCGGTTTTTATCTCGTGATGAATCATCGATGGGAACGGGTGGCGTCGGCTCTGGCCGGATTTATCATCATGCGCTCCATCCTCACACGTCTGCTGGTCAGGCGTGAGCATTTGGTGGGAGAATGCCGTGGAAATACTCCGGCTCAACCAGATAAGCCCTGATCAAATCATCCTCTGGCAGTGGGGGTTCGTCAAGATCACCGCCACGCTCGCGTACACATGGCTTGTGATGGCGATCCTCATCCTCGGAGCCTGGCTCGTGACCCGGCGTATTTCTCCGGAGGGAGGGCGCTCCCGGTGGCAGGGGTTCCTTGAGGTCGTGGTCACCACGATCAGGGACCAGATCTACGAAATCTGCCACGATGACCCGGGGCCATACACCGCGTTCGTGGGCTCTCTTTTTCTCTTCATCGGCATGTCGAACTTCCTCATCATCTTCCCCGGATACGTAGCCCCAACTTCTTCGCTGGCCACCACGTCGGCGCTGGCCATCTGCGTGTTTCTTGCCGTCCCCATCTACGGCATCTCCCGCCAGGGAATCAGGAACTATGTCAAGGAATATTTCCAGCCCACCTTCATTTTCTTTCCGTTTCACATCATGGGCGAGCTCACCCGGACGCTCGCCCTTGCCATAAGACTTTTCGGGAACATCATGAGCCATGACAAGATCATCGGCATTCTGCTGGCCATCACGCCGCTGTTCTTTCCCGTAGTCATGCAAGCACTGGGGCTGCTCATCGGAATGGTGCAGGCCTATATCTTTTCGATCCTTGCCATGGTGTACATAGCATCGGCCGTGCAGGTGCACGAGGGGGTCGGTACCGGCAAAAATGGTTCCATATAAGAAAGGGGGATAGGATATGGACAACGCTACCTTAGTTGCAGTCACATCGGTGGTTATGGCGGGGATTACTATGGCGATCGGTTCCATCGGGCCGGCGCTGGGCGAAGGAAGGGCGACGCAGCAGGCATTGAGCGCCATCGCACAACAGCCCGATGAACGAAGCTCCATCACAAGGACACTGTTCGTGGCGCTCGCCATGATCGAATCCATCGCCATCTACTGCTTTGTCATCTCCATGATTCTGATCTTCGCAAATCCCTTCTGGGATCATTTTCTCTCATGAGGACAGCGCCTGATGCATATCGATCCATTTATCCTCGCTGCGCAGATCATCAACTTTCTCATTCTGGCATACCTCCTCAAGCGCTTTCTCTACGACAAGATCGTCCAGGCCATGAATGTGCGGGAGGCTGGAATAGCACGGCGGCTGAGCGAGGCCGACCGTCTGAAAGCCGAAGCCAGGCAGGCTCTGGCGGACAGCGAGAAGCGGAAATACGCCATTGACGCTCAGGCTGCGGACATGCTCGATCAGGCCCGGCTCGCTGCAGATCAGGAGAAAAACCAGCTCATGAAGGAGGTGCGCGAAGAGGTCTCCCTGATGCACAGGCGATGGATCGAAGCTCTGGAGATGGAGAAGTCCGCTTTTCTCGAAGACCTGAAAAGGCATGCGGGCGCCTATGTTTTCAAGACCGTCAGGCAGGTGCTCATCGACCTTGCCGATGAAGAGCTGGAGCAGAGGATGGTGCAGGTCTTCATCCGCCGTGTGGCCTCTCTGAAACCTGATGAGAAGAGGCTGCTGGAAAAGGCGCTCGACACTCCGGAGCCCACGATCAGTGTGAAGACGGCCTTCGAGCTGAACAGGCAACTGAAGAAGTCCGTTGAGGAAGCTCTGAAACCCTTTCTCGGACCCGATGGCGAGATCGTCTATGAAACGAACGGGCGCACCGGCGCCGGCATCGAGATGATGGCCCACGGATACAAACTCTCCTGGAGCATCGACGATTACCTTGAGAGCCTTGAGCAAAAGTTCCTTCAGATCCTCAAGAAAGAGACCGGCGCATCAGGGAGCAAAGGAGCGGCCGTCTGACGGGGAAGGACCGCCGCGGGATGATTCAAAAAGGGCGAAAGGGGGATTGTCCATGAACAAGGAGCGCGATGATGAGACGCTGGATACATGCCTGGAAGACACGTTCCGGAAGCTCGAACGAGCCCGGTCCGGGCAATCGGCGGAGCTTAAGCCCCAGGAGGTCGGCATCGTGGACTATGTGGGGCAGGGCATTGCCCGGGTGAGCGGCATGGCCAGCGTCAGGTCCGAGGAGCTCGTACGCTTCCCCGACGGCCTCTACGGGCTCGTATTCAACATCGACCCCGATGAAGTGGGCATCATCATGCTCGATCCCTCCGAGGACATTGTCGCGGGCTCGGAGGTGGTACGAACGGGAAGGGTTCTGGATGTACCGGTGGGCGACTCCCTCCTGTCCCGGGTTGTGGATGCGCTCGGGCGACCTCTGGACAAGCGGGGAGACATTCACGCGACAGAGCGGCTGCCCGTAGAGCGCGAGGCGCCTCCCATCATGCATCGTGACCCGGTGACAGCGCCTCTCCAGACCGGGATCAAGGCCATCGACGCGCTGATCCCCATCGGCAGGGGCCAGCGCGAGCTCATCCTGGGAGACCGCCTCACCGGCAAGACCACCATCGTCCTGGACACTATTATCAACCAGCACGACAAGAGCGTGATCTGCATCTACTGCGCAATCGGCAAACAGAGCTCGGACGTGGCGAAGACGATAGCCATCCTCCGGGACCATCGAGCCCTCGACTATACCATTGTGGTAGTAGCGGCAGGTGAAGAACCTCCTGGCCTCCAGTTTGTCGCCCCTTACGCGGCCACATCCATGGGCGAACACTTCATGGCGCAGGGCCGTGACGTGCTCATCGTCTACGACGATCTGACCAGACACGCCCGGGCATACCGGGAGCTTTCCCTCCTGTTGCGCAGGCCTCCGGGACGCGAGGCCTATCCGGGAGACATATTCTACATTCACTCCCGCATGCTCGAGCGGTCCACCCACCTGAGACAGGAGTACGGGGGCGGGTCTCTCACCGCACTGCCCATCATCGAGACCGAGGCGCAGGATATCTCGTCGTACATTCCCACCAACCTCATCTCCATCACTGACGGTCAGATCTACCTCTCGCCTTCTCTGTTCCAGAAAGGGATCCTCCCCGCCATCGACGTGGGCAAGTCCGTGTCCCGCGTGGGCGGGAAAGCCCAGCTGCCCGCATACCGGGCCGTGGCGGGAGATCTTCGTATAGCATACGCGCAGTTCGAAGAGCTTGAGAGCTTCTCCCGATTCGGAACGCGGCTCGACGACAACACCCGCAGACGGCTGGAGAGGGGCTGGCGTGTACGGGAGATTCTCAAACAGCAGCAGCTCGAGCCCATCTCTGTGACGAATCAGATCGCGGTCCTGCTCGCCGTGACGGGCGGCGTGTTCGACGGGATTCCTGTCGACGATATCCACCAGGCCGAGCGGAAAATCCAGAAGGAGATCTCGACTTTTGCTCCGAATCTCCGCTCAATGATCCTCTCAGGCAAGAGGCTCGGCGTCGATGATTATAAGCATCTGCTCGAGGCCGCCCGGAAGGCGGTTGAGGTAAAGGCGGCTCCGGATCATGCAAACCATTGAATCCTTAAAGAGAAAGATCAAGAGCACCCAGGATCTGCTCTCGGTCGTGAAGACCATGAAGGCCCTGGCCGCAGTGAGCATCAGACAGTATCAGAGGGCCGTGGAATCGCTCACGGACTACAACCGGACCGTGGAAATGGGGCTCCAGATCGCTCTCAAGGCCCGGGAGGAATCCGAGATACCTGCGGACGTCGTACCCGCCCGCAGGGCAGGGGCCATCGTTTTCGGCTCGGCCCAGGGACTGTGCGGCCAGTTCAACACACAGATCGTATCCTACGCCCTCGAAGAGCTGGATTCGCTGAATGTTCCCCTCGAAAACCGCACCATGCTCGCCATCGGCGAACGGGTGAAGGACCAATTGGAGCGCGCCGGCCATACTGTCTACGATACCCTGTTCACACCGAGCTCGACAGCGGGAGTCGCCCCCATGGTGCAGGAAATCATGATGATTCTGGAGGAATGGCATTTTTCCAGACAGATCCAGCACATCTACCTCATCTACAACCACTATATATCCGGGGCCGCCTTCCAGCCCCGCACCACGCGGCTCCTTCCCGTGGACCGCACCTGGTTGAACGACATACGCTCCCGGCCGTGGGAGTCGCGAACATTGCCCATGTTCACTATGGACTGGGACACTCTCTTCCTGTCGCTCTTGAGGGAGTATTTTTTTGTTTCCCTCTTCCAGGCGTTCACGGAATCCCTTGCCAGCGAGAACGCGAGCAGGCTCGCTGCCATGCAGAACGCGGAAAAGAATATCGGCGAGCACCTGGAGGAGATCTTCGCCGCCTATCACCGCCGGCGCCAGATGACCATCACCGAGGAGCTTCTGGACATTGTCTCCGGATACGAGGCCATGGAGGCGGACACAAGGCTCCCGAAGAAAGGCGGAAAAGGCCCGCCCGCCGAATAAAGCACCGCAGCGGCTGCCTCATCGCATCCCGTTTACCATGCAATGGAAGCTCACCGGGGGGCTGACTGCAGCGATTCTTCCGGGGATGTCCGGCCGGTCCTGGACGAAGCGGTCATCGCTGCGATCATGCCGGCCAGGCCCGCCGCCAGCAAGCCCATGTCCTGAAAAACACCGAGCTTGAACGCTGCCATGGAGCCTACTGCGGCCCACAGCACGGGCACGATGAAAACAGACCCCGGGACGGGCTGTACCGCAAACATCAAGATGCCGATGGTGAATATCGTTGTCGGGCACGGCAGACCGAATGTCGGCGTGGCAGGATAGTTGTGACCGAAGGCGAGCCCGAGAAGGGGATAGACAACCAGGGCGAACAGAATAATGATCCATCCCGCCCAGCCGCGGGCACCGCTTCGGGGAGAAAATCGCAGCCTGTTGTTCAGCACACCCGTCCAGGCGAACCATGCCGCCCCGGCGAGAAAGACAGCTCCGAAAAGCCACGCGGCGGGATTGATGGCAGTGAAGAAGACAAAATGGTAGACGATGCCCATCCATGCCCACAGCAGCGACAGCACGGCTGCGATCATCCTGCCGCCGAAAGGCTGCCTGATATACAATGACGCAACAGCGGCCAGCGCAAGCACGATCAGTATCACCTGCATCGGCCACACGTTTTCATTGTAGCGGGCGAAGACATCGAAAAACTGCACAATGCCAAAGGGTATGTTCATGCAATCCTTTTCTCACACAAACGGGGGTGAAAATCAAGGATGCGGGATCGAACGGCATCGCCTTTCACTGCGCTCTGAGCGCGACATCGGCACGCGTCCCTACATGGCTGCGGATTTCCGCATGCAGTAACGCTACTTATGATAGGGCTCATTGTTCAGGATGGTGAACGCACGGTACACCTGCTCGAAGAGCATGACCCTGACGATCTGGTGGCTGAAGGTCATGGGAGACAGCGAGATCCTGTCCGGCACAGCCTGCACCAGCTCCCGGTCGAAGCCGGACGGTCCGCCGACGTAGAAGAAGAGGTGTTTCGCAGAGCTGTTCAGAATTTTTTCCAGAAAGGAAGCGAATTCTTCGGATGTCATGTGCCTGCCGTCCGGGCTCAGGAGCACGTGCACACCCTCGCGCGACTGCGCTCTGAGTTTCTTCGCCTCAATGATCTCCACGGGAACATACCGGGAGATTCTTTTGCGGTAATCGTCCACCAGATCGCCAACCGCTCCGCGTTCGGTCTTCCCGGCCAGGCAGACGACCAGCTTCACCCCCTGATCCTCTTGGCGTCGAACCACATGCCTTCGATGTCGTAATATGTGCGCAGATCTTCCTGCAGGATGTGTATGACCACATCCACGTAGTCCAGAAGGACCCAGCGTCCCCGATCCATTCCTTCCAGACCGAACGGATCGCCGAGGGTCTCGATCACGTGCTGGGCCATGGCCCTGATCTGCCTGTCCGACATACCCGTGCTCACGATAATGTGATCGGTGAACGAGCATACGCCGCTCACGTCCAGCACCACTACATCGGCCGCCTTTTTGTCTTCGAGGGCATGAACGGCTCTGCTCCACAGTGGTTCCATCTATTCGTATATCCTTTCGCTCCTGATATATTCCTCCACTTCACGAGGTACCAGATAGGTGATCGACCTTCCCTGACGGCAGAGATCACGTATTTTAGATGACGAGATGTCGAGCGGGGTTACATCGACGAAAACGATCCTGTTTCCCTGGCTGTTGACATATCCATACGATGTTTTCTCGAAACGCGACGCCGCCTCGGCCAACACATCCTTCAGATCGGGCCTTATTGCCCCTGGGCGCGACATGACCGCAAAGTGCGCCAGGTCGAACAGACGTTGGGCATCGTACCATGTCAGGATCTCGTTGAAGGCATCCTGCCCGAGAATGAAATAAGGCGTGGTGCGGTGGAGCCGTCGCAGGTGATCGATGGTTCTGACCGAATAGGAGTTTCCCCCCTGCTCCACCTCGAAGGCCGAGAGCTCGAAGAAGGGGTTGGAGCTCACGGCGCGCCGCACGATCTCCAGGCGGATACCGCCCGGGACACCTGAATCCAGCTCCTTGTGAGGCGGGAGATAGGATGGGACGAACAGGATTTTTTCGAGCTCGAGGGTTTCTCGGACCTCTTCCGCCACCCTCAGGTGACCGAGGTGAATGGGATTGAATGTACCGCCGAAGATTCCGAGCCTCATGTCCTGATCTGACCGTCTCCGAAGCAGACGAATTTGCCGATGGTAAGATCTTCGATCCCCATGGGCCCGTATGCGTGGATTCTCGAGGTGCAGATGCCCACCTCCGCGCCCAGCCCGAACTCGCCGCCGTCTGAGAAGCGCGTGCTGGCGTTGACGAGCACGGTGGACGAGTCCACTTCCCGCAAGAATTCCATAGCCCGGGTGTAGTTTTCCGTGATGATGGCCTCCGTGTGGTCCGATCCGTACCTCTCGATATGCTCGATTGCCTCCTGCATGTCTTCCGTCACCTTGACGGCCAGGATGAGATCCAGGTACTCCTCGTACCAGTCATCCTCTGTGGCCTGCGCGACGTCGCCCACAATCGCCCGGGTCTTTTCGCACCCCCTGACGTCCACGCCGTTTTCCCGGAAGAGCCGGACCATCTCGGGCAGAAATCTTTTCGCCACCGGCGCATCCACGAGCAGGGTCTCCATGGCGTTGCAGACGCCCGGCCGCTGAACCTTGGCGTTGAGGCAGATCCGGTAGGCCTTCTCCAGATCCGCGTCCCGGTCCACGAAGATATGGCATACACCCTTGTAGTGCTTCAGGACAGGGATCCGGGAGTTCTCCACCACGGTCCGGATAAGCCCCTCCCCTCCTCGTGGAATGACCAGGTCGATGTACTGCTCCAGAGAGAGCATCTCGTTGACGGCCTTCCTCTCGGTAACCGGGATGAAGCCGATCACGTCGGGACTGATCCCGGATTCCTGCAGTGAAGACTTCAGGACCTCCACAATCGCCCGGTTTGAGTGAATGGCCTCCGATCCGCCTCTCAGGATCACGGCATTGCCCGACTTGAGGCACAGTCCGGCCGCGTCCGAGGTGACGTTGGGCCGGGACTCGTAGATGATGGCGACCACGCCCAGCGGGATCCTCATTTTGCCCACGGTCAGTCCATTGGGCCTGCGGGTCATGCCGGTGATCTTTCCCACCGGGTCGGGGAGCTCGGCGATCTCCTCCAGGGCCCTCGCCATGCCTTCGATGACCTTGTCGCTCAGGGTGAGCCGGTCGATCATGGACGGACTCAGTCTGTTCGCCTCTGCGCGCTCGAGATCCTTCGCGTTTTCGTTCTTCAACGTTCGGGCATTGTGCCTCAGACCCTGAGCCATCGCTTTGAGCGCCCGGTTCTTCCGGGTGGTGGAAAGGCTCACGAGGGAACGGGAAGCAGTTCTGGCCCTGGCTGCAATGGTTTCGATCAACGAATCGGTCACGGCAGCGTCTCCTTCTTCAGTATCATGTTATTCCGGTGGACCACCTCCTCATCGCACTCATGGTCCAGGATCCGGCATACCTGGGAGGTGTTGGCCCCTTTGATCTTGAGCACCTCTCCGGCGGTGAAGTTGCTCAAGCCCACCGCTATCGCCCTGCCGCCCGGCTCGACGATCTCCACAGGGTCTCCGGCATGGAAGGATCCTTCCACGTTCACGACCCCGCAGGGGAGCAGGCTCTTGCCCTTCGTGAGGATCATGGCGGCCGCGCCGTCGTCCACGACCACCTTTCCCTTGGGCCGCGTCACGTAGCTGATCCAGTGGTCTTTCTGGGTGAGCTTGCCCTTCCTGTGCGGATGAACGAAGGTGCCGATCTCTTTGCCTTCCAGCACCGAGCCGATAACCTGGGGAATGTAGGCCGAGGTGATGACCGTGGGGATGCCGAGCAGCGAGGCATGATAGGCGGCCTTGAGCTTCGACTGCATCCCTCCCCTACCCATGCTGCCGGCTTCCGAACTCTGGGCCTTGATATCCTCGAGCCTGATGTCTTTGATCTCCCGGATGATCTGGGCCTCCGGGTTCACCCGCGGGTCTTCGCAGCACACCCCGTCGGTGTCTGTCAGAACGATCAGGGCCTGCGGCTCCACCAGGGGAATTATCATGGCGGAGAGCATGTCGTTGTCGGTGAACTGGATCTCCTCCACGCTCACGGTATCGTTCTCGTTGATGATGGGTATGGCTCCGTACTCGAACAGGGCGGTGAAGGTATTGCGGATATTGAGATATCTGCGCCTGTCGTCCAGGTCCTCCCGGGTAATGAGGATCTGGGCCGCGGTATAGCCGTAACGCCTGAATGCATCGGTGTATGCCCTGATGAGGCTCCCCTGGCCAATGGCCGCCAGGGCCTGCTTCTTCGAGAGAGTCACTCCTTTTCGGCCCACCTTCATGATGGCGGTCCCTTCTGCAATGGCTCCTGAAGATACCAGAGCGAATTCCTTGCCCCTGTCGCGCAGGAGCGACAGGTCGTCGCAGAGCCGGTCAATGACCCGGTTGTTGAGGCCGAGGCCCGTGCTCAGGACCTTGGAGCCGATCTTGATGAGGATGCGCCTGCACTTTTTCAGGGAGGAACGCGGGTTCTTATCCATAGAGAATCCTTATAATTTCATCCTGTATCTCGGCTAGACCTTCGCCGCTGGCGGCAGAGGCGGTGAAGCAAGGATATCCTCTGTCTTTGACAAAGGCAACGACCTCTCCGGCCCGCTGCCGAGCTTCAGGAAGGTCGCACTTGTTGAGCACCACGAGCTGTTTTCTTTCCACGAGCTCCGGCGAATACGCCTGGAGCTCTCGCCTGAGCACAGTGAACTCGTCTCTGGGATCCCGTTCGGTGTCAGGGGAGAGATCGATCAGGTAGAGAATGATCCTGGTTCTTTCGATGTGCCGTAGGAACCTCAGGCCCAGGCCCACGCCCGTGTGGGCCCCCTCGATGATGCCGGGGATATCCGCCATCACGAAGTCTCTGTCCTTCCATCTGACCATGCCGAGGTTGGGAGTGAGCGTGGTGAAGGGATAATCGGCTATCTTGGGGCGGGCGCTGGATACCCTTGAGATGAGCGTCGATTTGCCCGCATTGGGGAAGCCTACCAGCCCGACGTCTGCGAGGAGCTTGAGCTCGAGGACAAACTCCTTTACCTCTCCGGGCTCTCCGGGTTCGCAATAACGGGGCGCCTGGAGAGTGGGAGTGGCGAACCGGGCATTGCCCCGTCCGCCGGAGCCGCCGCGTGCGATGACGGCCGACTGGCCTTCTTTGACGAGATCGGCGACGATGTCGCCTGTTTGCGCATCCCTGATTATGGTCCCCACCGGAACGGTGATGACGAGGTCGCGGCCGGACCTGCCGGTGCAGTTCTTGCCCTTGCCGTGCTGGCCTCTCTCTGCCTTGTAGTGCGGATGGTAGCGCTGATCGAGGAGTGTGTGCACACGCGTGGACGCTTCCACGATCACATCCCCGCCTCTGCCTCCGTCACCCCCGTCAGGTCCTCCCTTGGGAACATATTTCTCTCTGCGAAAAGAACAACATCCATTGCCGCCGTTGCCGGCCTGCACATAGATCTTGGACTCATCGATAAAGTCCATGTCTTAGGAAGCGCTTGCTACGATGCTCACCCGCTTTTTGTTGTTGTAGAGAGTTTCGAACTTGACCACGCCGTCTGTAAGCGCGAACAGGGTATAGTCTCTTCCGCAGCCGACGTTCGCACCTGGATGGATCCTGGTTCCCCGCTGGCGGACAATGATATTGCCCGCCCTCACGGGCTGGCCGTCGAAGCGCTTCACTCCTAGCCGCTTCCCTGCCGTATCTCTTCCATTGCGGGAGGTGCCGCCTGATTTCTTGTGGGCCATGGGTTACGCCTCCTTGCCTGTGCTGATCTTCGTGATAAAGACCTCGGTGAGGTTCTGCCGGTGTCCCTGCTTCTTCCGGTAGCCCTTTCGCCTCTTCATCTTGAACACGATGATCTTCTTGCCCCTGAGCTGCCGTACGACCTTGCCGTTCACGGTGGCTCCTTCGATCTTCGGTGTTCCCAGCGTATATTCATTGTCTCCGCCGACAAAGAGCACTGTGTCGAACGTTACCGTCTCGCCTCTCTCAGCGTCGAGCTTCTCGATCTGGATCCTGTCGCCCTCTTCGACCTTGTACTGCTTCCCACCAGTCTTTATCACCGCATACATGTCTGCACTCCTGTACCCTTGTTATACATGAAAAGTGGTAGAGCTATTAATGAAACTTGCCCTGATTGTCAAGGGATTTTCCCCGGGCATCCCTGACGCCGGGGTCAAGCGTCCGGACAAAAAAAAGCCAGAAGATATAAGGTGTGGGGACGGTAGCGGAGTATGTTTCATGTCCCATCTTCTGGCATCAAAAAGGAGGTTTCAGTTAGTGTTATAGAGAGTACCGAACGGCAGTGGCGCTTCAGCCCACTGGATTCAGCGGCCTGCTTCAGGCATAAAAGGGGATCATCTTTACCCCAGTCGATACCCCGGCTTCTCCCGGTATCCTCTGCCGCCTGATCGTTTTTTCCGCAGGCCTTCCATGTGCTGCCCAATGCCGTATGTACTGTACCTCTCGTCTTTATGAGACCCTGATATCGGATCTCTTTGTAAAAGAGCATGTTCTTTTCTTGACTCCGATTATAGCGAAAGGCGTGCCAGGTTTTGACTATTATTATCTCATTGATTTTATTATTATATATTTATTTAACTCCATGGAGCATGGCACATATACATCTCATCGATCAGGTGGATATGGTCTCAGCACCATAACCGTTTCTGGCGTTTCCGCCATACAGCATGCCGGGACCCGTGTGCAATTGACGGTGATTGAGAGGAAAACCCGGCATGAGGAGTAATTTCCCCTGAAGGGCGAAAACACCGGAGAATCCGGCGGAACAGAAACGGATTTCAGGTTATCTTCAGCTTGATCTTGAACCGCCCGGACTTTGAGCTGTCTTCCTGATTTACCATATCGGTGACATCCTCCAGGCCGAAAACCTTTTTGCACGCCATGGGAGGATTGACTCTGGGGTCCTGGCTGCAGGAGGGACAGAAATATTTGATCGTGACTTCTCCGTCCCCCTGGACGTAGATTTCCATGTTCCTGCATCGCTTGCACAGAGCGCGGCTGCATCCGCAGCACTGCGAAACGGCTTCTCTATGGCGACAGATGTCACATATCTGGTCGGTCACGTCCTCTGCGCTCACGTCCCGTCTATCTCCCCAAACAACTGACAAAATGCGAATGGCGTGCCAGGCAGGTAACCGATTGTATTATATTGATATTATTGGTTTTGTTTGAACTTTCAAGACGGGATACTGGATGAATCCTCCCGATTAGGGTGGGTCGGGATGCCATAATATGGCGATAGAACCATAGAACGAGCCCTCAGGGGCATACTCCCGTAACGGGTTCCCCCGGCTTACTGGATATAATTGCGCCGCATCGCGGGGTAGGGACGCGCAGAGCCGGTATGGTCCCGCAGAAAATGACAGCCTATGGAATTCCGGTTCCTGAATGCCGCGTCAGCCACCAGGATCGCCGCCTGGGTGCCGTGGAAGAGACTGATGATATCTTTCGACACCGGGGTCTCCCGATAGAACTCCTCAATCCTCAGATACATATGCCTCAGGTCCTCGATGGCGATCTTCAGCCTTTGCCTGGTTCGCACAATACCCACATAGTTCCACATCGTGCTCTTGATGGAGGCCCAGTCCTGAGCGATGAGCGCGGGGTCCTCATTCTCGACGTTGCCGGTGGGTATCCAGTCTCGCACAGAGTGGAGCATGCCCGAGCGGATCGTCTCGCCCGAGTTTATCCGGTCGGCTATGTCTTTGGCAGCATAATAGCCCCAGACGAGGCCTTCCAGCAGAGAGGTCGAGGCGAGCCGGTTTGCTCCGTGGAGTCCGGTGCACGATACCTCGCCCACGGCGTAGAGCCCGTTTAAAGTCGTTCTACCCAGGTTGTTCACGTGAACCCCGCCGCAGAAGTAGTGCGCCGCGGGAACCACGGGTACGGGTTCACGGGTGATGTCGATTCCCGCCTGTCTGCATGTTGCATAGATCTTCGGGAAACGTGTTGGGATGTCCTCGTGCACGAAGTTTGCGATGTCCAGCAGCACGTGGTCTTCCTTGTTCTCGATCATCTCATCCCAGATGGCGATGGCCGTCTCGTCCCGGGGGGCGAGGTCCTTGAGCTCCGGATTGTAGCGATCCATGAAATACTCGCCGCGCAGGTTCACCAGCCGCGCCCCCTCTCCACGCAGGGCCTCGGACAGGAGAAATCTCCTGGCTCCGGGCAGGTAGAGGGTCGTGGGATGAAACTGCATGAACTCCATATTGATCGTGTCCGCGCCGGCGCGCATGGCCATCACGATGCCGTCGCCGACGGTCCCTTTCTCGCTCGTGGAGTGGAGGAATATGTCTCCGAGTCCTCCGGTGGCGAGCACCGTATACTGGGCCAGGATGGTGAGGACCTCTTTTTTCTTTTCCAGGAAAACATATGCGCCTGCGCACCGGTCTTCGAGCAGATATCTCGCCTGCACGTCCATGGAGTGGTGATGCAGCGTGATGAGATCGATGGCAGTGGCGTTGGTGATGATCTCTACGTTTTCGAGCCCTTCGAGCGCTTCGATGAGCGACTTCTCGATATCCTGTCCCGTATGGTCGGCTGCATACAGAATACGATGTATCGAGTGCGCCCCTTCCCTGGTGAGGTCATAGCTCTCGTCTTCCGGACCCTTGAGGTGGGTGAAATTGACATTGAGGTCGTCGATGAGCACTTCCTTGACGATTCCCGGCCCCTGTCTCGACAGGAAATCCACCGCCTCCAGCGAGTTGAGGTTTCTTCCGGCCTTGAGGATGTCCTGTTTCAGCAGCTCGGGGCTGTCTCCGTGCCCCGAATAGACGATGCCTCCCTGGGCGAGGTTTGTGTTCGTGAGCGAGGGATCGGACCTCTTGGTGAGCAGGCATACCCGCAGGCCTGCCTTGGCCGCGATATAGGCGCATGTCGCGCCGGCGATGCCCGTGCCGATGATGAGGCACTCGGTTTCCTTGAACGATTCTGACATGTTTACACCCTCAACATCCTTTCCAGGGCGGACAGCGCGTCGCCGGCGACATCCGGCTCGACGGTGACTCGGCATGCCCCGTCTTCCAGGTGAAGCAGGGTATGCGCCAGCTTCTGCAGCGTGATTTTGGCCATATCCTCACAGTATGCCTCGCGCAGCGGCACGATCTCAAGCGACGGGTTCTCCCGGGCCGCACGCCTTACCATGTTGGTCTCGGTTCCGATCGCCAGTCGCCCTCCGGGGGGCATCCCCTTCACGACATCGAGGATGCGCGCGGTCGATCCGCTCATGCCGGCCTCCTCGACCGTTCCGGGATCCGCTTCGGGGTGCACGATGACCGCGATGCCGGGGTACTTCTCACGCAGAGAACGGACGTCATCCGAGGTGAACTGCGGCCAGTGAACCGGACACCATCCCCTCCACAGCACCACGCGGGCCTCTGCCAGGAACTGTTCGCTCACCCCGCCCTGCTGTTTGGCCGGATCCCATACGACGACATGATCTTCCGGTATGCCCATCTTATTGGCGGTGTTCCGGCCGAGGTTCATGTCGGGCATAAAGAAGATCTTTTCCGCACGATCGAAGGCCCAGGCGAAGATCTTTTCCGCATTGCCGGAGGTACAGACGATTCCGCCGTTCTTGCCGCAGAACGCCTTGATTCTGGCGCTCGAGTTGACATAGGTGACCGGGATCACGCTTTTTGCGGTCCTTTTGATGACTCTCCACGCCTTTTCGACGTCTTCCGGCTCCGCCATGTCCGCCAGCGGGCACCCTGCAGTGCGCTCCGGGATGTGGACGGTTTTCCCCGGTGCCAGGATCGCCGCGCTCTCCGCCATGAAATAGACCCCGCAGAACACGATATGGTCTGCCTTTTCCACCCGGGAGGCCTTTCTGGCGAGCTCCAGAGAGTCGCCCACGTAATCGGCGTAGGCGATCACCTCGTCGCTCTGGTAATGATGGCCGAGGATGATGAGGCGCTCCCCCATTTCCCGTTTCCGATTCTCGATGATTTTCCTGGCTTCGTTCTTCGTCATGACGGCCTTTCGAAGGTGAGCGATATATCCAGTGCCTTCACCGAGTGCGTGATATCTCCAACCGAGACGTAATCCACCCCGGTGAGCGCCACGTCACGTGCTGTGTCCAGTGTGATCCCGCCGGATGCCTCCAGCGGCACTCTGCCTCCGACCAGATCAACCGCCTCCCGGAGATCCTGGAGCGAAAAATTGTCGAGCATGATCCTGTCCACTCCGATTTCCAGCAGCTCGCGCACGTCCTGAAGGCTTCTCGCCTCCACCTCCACCGAGACCCCCGGGCACCGCCTTCTGATCTTGGCCACTGCAGAGGACAGGGAGCCTTCCCGGTCGATATGGTTGTCCTTGACAAGCGCCATGTCCCACAGCCCCATGCGGTGATTCGTGCCGCCGCCGGCACGGACGGCGTACTTGTCGAGCACCCGGTGGCCCGGCGCGGTTTTTCGAGTATCAAGCACGCGTGCCTTCGTGCCCTGCATCCGACTCACATATTCGGCGGTCCGGGTGGCGATGCCGGACATGCGCTGCAGGAAGTTCAGCGCTACCCGCTCGCCCTTGAGCACATCCGCCGCCGGGCCCGATACCGAGCCGATGATGTCGCCGGCCTTCACTCGTTCTCCATCATGGATGCGAAAAGAGCACTGGATAACCGGGTTGACCCGGATGAAGACGAGGCGGGCGATGTCGGTGCCTGCGAGCACGCCGGGGGCCTTTGCCGTAAAGACGGCGCGTATATCCTCTCCGGGGCCGAAGATAGCGTTCGAGGTGATGTCTTCGCCGTCTTCTGCAAGCGCCAGATCAATGATGCTCTCGATGAGATCGGTCGTATTCATGGCAGAAGCCCTTGAACAAATTATCTATTGTTCCCGTAGCCCGGTCAAGCTCATCTTTCGCGATAAAACAGGATGAAAGGCTCAAGAAAACAGGATCATACTCCGGGACCGCCGCCCCGAGCTTTTCATAGTCGATCCTGTCGATCGCGTATTCCTCGCCCACGAAATAGTATTTGCCGAATCTCGGCTTCGAGACGTCGCGGAAGGGCCAAGTCGTCTTCAGGGAGAAGTATTCCCTCATGATGCCGGTCAGTGCCGGCGAGGCTTTCACGACCTCCGGAGAGATCTCTTCGCCGAGGCTGTTCTGGGTGAACCGGAAAAAGGCCTTGACAAAATCGATGTCGGTGATGACGCTGCCGTAGAGATACCAGTCGTCCACCGCGGCGAGGACGCAGAGCGCCTCGTTCTCGGTCAGCTTCTGGTAGCTGGGGCAGAAATGGCCGTCACAGATGTCTCGGCCGTAGAAGCTGTTGTCCCGCAGATCGCACCCCCCCGTCACCATTGGATGGAGCATGCACCCCACCCTTTTGCGCGACTCGTCAACGAAGCCGGCGAACTCGCAGGAATAGATGGTCTTGTAGATGCGCCTTCCATCTTCCCTGTGGCGGACCGCGACGCGATACTCGTCGAGAGAGAGCGCGCCACTTCTCACCCTCGCCATGAGGGCGCCCCGGTATTCAAACCGCCGGACAAGAGCGTGCCGTGTGTTTTCCACATAGTTGTATATTCCGCAGCAGGCGGCGCATGACTTGGCTGCATCGGGCTGACAGAGGTGCGTTCTCACCATGGGCGTTTCTCACGAGCAGACGATCATGATGTCGATCCCGTCCACTCCCACCGTATACCGCACTTCCTCGTGCACCACGGTGTACAGGTCGGTGGTCTGGGTCATTTCAACAAACGCCCCCTGGTCGATGAGCACGTCGATGATATGATGTAGGGCGCTGAAACTGATGTCTTCCTGAACGATGATATTATACATCTTCTTCCTGTGCAGGAAGGGTATTTTCTCGATCATTGCGTCATACTCCTTCGTCCGTATGTATGTTGAAAGTCGCTCAAAAGCAAGTCGGAATCGTTTTTCATGCCGAACCATTCATGAAGTGACGCAAGAGCGGGCGGCAGGGACCAATATAATCGCCCGGCGGCACAGAGAAAGCATGGATCGCCGCTCGGAGCCCCCGGTCAAACCGCGGAATGAAAGTATAAAATCCCAGTTGATAAAATCACGCGTTTCATATAGAGAGCTTCTCACAATCACGCAATCATTTCACCTCGGAGATTGTATGGATGGAGAAGGCACCCATAGTCCGCTTACGGGGGGTGACGAAGAGGTTTGACGATGTCGTCGCCGTCGATTCGTTGAACCTGGATATCTTCCAGGGGGAGTTCCTCACTCTCTTGGGTCCTTCCGGCTGCGGAAAGACCACTGTTCTCCGCCTGATCGCCGGTTTCGAGTCTCTCGACCAGGGTGAAATCATCATGAACGGCACCTCGCTGGGCGGCACCCCCCCGAACAAGCGCAACGTGAATACCGTGTTCCAGAGCTACGCGCTCTTTCCCCACATGACCATATTCGACAACATCGCCTTCGGCCTCAGAATGAAGCAGCTCGACAGATCGCTCATCCGTAAGGAGGTGGGCGAAGCCCTTTCGATCGTCAAGCTCAGCGGCATGGAGGAAAGAAAGCCCCATCAGCTTTCGGGGGGCCAGCAGCAGCGTGTGGCTATGGCGCGGGCCATCGTGAACAAGCCCCAGGTGCTCCTGCTGGACGAGCCTCTGAGCGCTCTCGACTACCGGCTGCGCCAGGAGATGGAGCTCGAGCTCAAGCGCATCCATCGCAAGCTGAACATCACCTTCGTGTTCGTGACACACGACCAGGAGGAGGCTATCAGCATGTCGGACAGAATCGCGGTGATGAATCAGGGACGGATCGAGCAGATCGGAACGCCCACTCAGATCTATGAGGAGCCCGAAAACATGTTCGTGGCGAGGTTCGTGGGCGAGATCAACATCTTCGAAGGCAGAATCACCGAGATCTTCAACGGCAGCGCCACCGTGGACATCCACGGCCGGCCCTTCAGGGTGCACAACCGGAAAAATTTCTCCTGCGGCCAGCACGTCAAGGTGCTGCTCCGCCCGGAGGATATCCTGGTGACCAGAGACGAGGACGCGAAGCCCGCTTCACCGTCGCTCGGGGGCGCGATCGACGAGGTCATCTACAAGGGAAAGACGGTCGATCTGATCATCAGCCTCGATGCCGGGGAAACCATCTTCGCGACCCAGTTCTTCAACGAAGACCAGGAAGACGTGGTGTTCAGGCAGGGGCAGAGAATTCACGTGGAATGGCCGTACGGCTGGGAAGTCGTTCTGTAGTCATGGTCAGGAAGAGCCGGTTCAGGAACTTCGCCATCGGCTCGCCCATGCTCTGGATTGCGATCTTCGTGGTGGTTCCCTATATCATCGTCGTGCTGTTCAGCTTTCTCACCCGCGACCCCGAGGGCATTGTGCGCTGGGAATTCACTCTGGCGAACTACCGGGAAATCATCTCGCCCGTTTTTCTCAGAGTGTGCAAAAACTCCTTCATCCTCGCTCTGGGAACCACCGCAATCACTCTTCTGACCGCATATCCGTTCGCCTATATCCTGACCAGGATCGACGAGAACATCCGCCGCTTCCTGCTTCTGCTCATGATCATCCCGTTCTGGACATCGTCGCTCATCCGCACCTACGCGCTGATCATCCTCCTCAAGGCGAACGGTATCCTGAACACCCTCCTGCTCTCTCTCGGACTGATCGACGAGCCGCTCTCGATCCTCTACACCGAGACGGCCGTGTTCATCGGCCTGGTCTACACGCTGCTGCCTTTCATGATCCTGCCCCTGTATGCGTCCCTGCAGAAGCTGGACCGCAGCTTCATCGAGGCGGCCCGGGACCTGGGGGCTACCTCCCGGCACGTGTTCTTCCACATCGTCCTGCCGCTCACGCTGCCCGGGATCATTGCGGGAAGCACCATGGTCTTCCTGCCTGCGCTCGGCCTCTTCTACATCCCGGATCTGCTGGGCGGAGCCCGGTCGATGCTCATCGGCAATTTCATCAAGAATCAGTTCCTCACCACAGGCCACTGGCCCCTTGGCTCGGCGGCCTGCGTGATCCTTACGCTGCTCATGTTCATGCTCCTCCTGTGGTACTTCATCAGCACCCGCAAAGCCCATTCCGGCGGCATGGAGACGGTGAGATGAAGAGGATCTTCCAGTCCGCATATCTGTTCTTCATCTATCTCTTCCTCTATATCCCGATCCTGATCCTGGTGGTCTACTCGTTCAACACCAGTCGGTTTTCCACCAACTGGCAGGGATTCACGCTCAACTGGTACCGCGTGCTCTTCACCGACGGCCCGCTCATGGAGGCCTTTGCCAACTCGCTGATCATCGCTCTGTCTTCCAGCACTATCGCCACCGTCTTGGGCACCCTGGGCGCTTTTGCCTTCTACCGATATCGATTCCTGGGCCGTCAGATCATGTATTCCTTTGTCTACATCCTCATGATGAGCCCGGATATCGTCATGGGCATTTCGCTCCTTTTGTTCTTTATCACCTTGGGCTTGAGCGTGGGAGCCGTGACCCTGCTGCTCGCGCACGTGACCTTCTGCCTGCCCTTTGTGATGGTGACTGTCTATGCCCGTATCAGCGGGTTCGACCGGAACATCATCGACGTGGCCAAGGATCTGGGCGCGAGCGAGCTCCAGATGTTCCGGCATGTCATGCTGCCCATGCTCATGCCCGGCATCATCGCAGGCTGGCTCCTGAGCTTCACACTCTCGCTCGACGACGTGATCGTGAGCTTCTTCACCACCGGGCCTTCCTTCGAGATATTGCCGCTCAAAATCTATTCCATGGTCCGTCTGGGCATCAAACCCGAGATCAACGCCCTGAGTGCGGTCATGTTTCTGGTTTCACTCTTCACCGTAACCATTGCCCACTTTATCATCGCAAAGGAGAACAGATAGATGAAAAGAACGCTCGTGTTGTTCGTGATGCTCTTCCTGCCTCTGGGGGCTCAGGCCTCCGAGGAAGTGTATGTGTTCAACTGGTCGCAGTACATCGACCCGGCAGTGCTCGAGCTCTTCGAGAAGGAAACGGGCATCAAGGTGAAGTATTCCACCTTCGAGAGCAACGAGGCTCTGTTCGCCAAGCTCAAAATCCTGAAGAAAGACGGCTACGACGTCGCCTTCCCATCCACATATTTCGTGGAGCGAATGCGCCGCCTCGGAATGCTCAAGCCGCTCGACCACAACAAACTGCCGAACATGAAGAACCTGAACCCGGATCTTCTCAACAAGCCGTATGATCCGGACAACGCGTACAGCATACCTTATATGTGGGGCTCATCGGCAATCGGAGTCAATGCAAAGGCTGTGGACCCCGCATCCATCACCAGCTGGAACGATCTGTGGAACCCGGCGTACAAGGGCAAGGTGCTCCTCATGGACGATGTGCGCGACGTGTTCGCCATGTCGCTCCGCTCGCTCGGCTACTCGGGCAACGACACGAACCATGAGCATCTCAAGGAGGCGTACGAAAAGCTCCTGAAGCTGAAACCAAGCGTCAAGGTGTTCAATTCCGACTCCCCCAAGCAGCCCTTCCTCAACAACGAGGTGGTCATCGGCCAGATCTGGGGAGGAGAGGTCTACCAGGCCAACGAGGAGAACCCGAACATCATGTATATTTATCCCAAGGAAGGCGCCACATTCTGGGTAGACAACATGGTGATTCCCGCATCCACCAGAAACATCGACTATGCTCACGCCTTTATCGATTTTATGTGCAGGCCGGACGTGGCCAAGATGAACTGCGAATACGTGGGCTATGCCACTGCGAACGTCGAGGCCCAGAAGATGCTCGACGAGAAGACCCGCAACCACAAGGCCGTGTATCCCGACAAGGTGGACATCGACCGCGGTGAGTTCCAGGCCGATGTGGGCGAGACCATTATAATCTACGAGAAATACTGGGAGATGCTCAAGACCCAATGATTCTTCACGGCCGCGCATCACAGGACAGAATCGCATCAGAGGAGCCTTCATGAATCTGAGAAAAGCCCTCGTCGGATCGATCCGGGAAAAATGCGCCGGGAAATTGCATCTGAAGGTCGACCGCTTCATCAAGGCATCTCAAAAGGAGACAGGCGTATCGTCGTTCAGCGTGGTCACACTCGAAAACGGATCCATAGGCATCAGCTATAATCTCTTTCACCGCGACCCCGAAGGACTGCGCCGCTACCGCCGGTGGGACGAGAGACAGGTGGTCGGCAGACAGTCGGGGGAGGCGCTCGACCTGTTCCTGTCCGACGATCCCTTCGAGAAGACGGCGGGACTGGCCGTGCTCAATGCCCTGTCCCAGGACTACGTGAGAAGGCATCCCGGAGAGTATCGGCTCGATTTCGAAACCGATGCCGCGGACCTGGTCGGACTGGACAAGACAAAGACCGTTGGGCTCGTGGGATATTTCACGCCCATGATAAAAAGCCTCATGGAACGTGCAAGAGAAGTGGTGGTGCTCGAAAAGGACCAGGTTCTGCTCGCGGGATCCTACCCTTTCACCATGACCGGTGATCCTCGAGACCTCGGGCGCTGCGGCACGGTGATGATCACAGCAACCACCGTTCTGAACGACTCCCTGCCCGGCCTGCTCGCATACTGCACCGCCGCGGACAAGGTGATCGTCATGGGCCCCTCGGCCGGATTTCTGCCGGATGCGCTCTTCAGTCTCGGCGTTTATGCCGTGGGAGGCGCTTTTATCGACGACCCGGCTCTCTTCCTCCAGCGCTTCGAGTCCGGAATCAAGTGGGGCGATTCGGCGAGGAAAATGTGGTTCCTGCGGAAAGGCTGATTGCCCGGTACACCCCGCGGCTGCCGTGAATCATTTCCGTGGCTCCGCATACCTCATATTCTCTGCCCGGTTTTTCCCGTAAAGCGTTTCACGGGGAAAACCGGGACGGCCCGCAATGTATGCCTGACAGCCCCGAGCCTCCGGCTCCATCACAGAACCTTACAAAGCCACCTGACGCGCGAACGGGCGTATTTTTCGAGAAGTAACTCCCCTCCCCCGGGAAAATCATCTGCGAAAATCTTCTTGACACAGAGATTCTCATGTCATATACAAGCCCCTCTTAGTTTATTATCGTAAACAAATTATCACACTTTAATATACCGCGAGGAAACGCGTGAAAATTGGAGAAAAGATAAAGAACCTTCGCCTTTCCATGGAGTTGACACAGGAAGATCTTGCGATGAGAGCAGACCTCACCAAGGGGTTTATATCGCTCCTTGAGAGAGACATCCAGACGCCATCGCTGGACACGCTCGAGCTGATCCTGAACGCACTCGATACGACGCCCGCGGAGTTCTTCGCCGATAAGGGCCCGGACATCGTCGTCTTCAGGCCCTCCCAGAGGGTGTTCGTCGAGGACGAGGACGAGCCCGGGGTAAAAAGGGAAATTCTCATCCCCGGCGCCCGGGGCCGGGAGGCCGACATACTCCTGGTGACTCTGCAGCCCGGCGCTGTCACCTTCAAGGAGAATTCGCACTATGGCGACGAGTGCGGTCTGGTGCAGGAAGGCCGGATCGTGATCTGCCTGGGGAAAGACACCTTCGGGGCGTCCAAGGGGGACGCCTTCTACTACACGGCGGACAAGAGGCACTGGATAGAGAACCGATCGCAAAGCAGGGCGCAGATCCTTTGGATTTCTGCCCCGCCGAGCTTCTAGAGAAAGGGGGTACGGAAATGAAGAACGCACTGGGAACTCACATACTGGCCGAATACTACGGCTGCGATGCCGACGTTCTGAACGATGCGAGAAAGATCGAGCGGCATCTCAATGATGCCGCCCGTGAAGCTGGCGCAACCATTGTATCGTCGGCGTTCCATACCTTCAATCCCCATGGGGTGAGCGGCTTCGTGGTCATCGCAGAGTCCCACCTGTCGATCCATACCTGGCCGGAGTACGGCTACGCCGCAGTGGACATTTTTACCTGCGGTGAGACGGTGAATCCATGGAAGGCCTTCGACCATCTGAAAAAGAAGCTTATCAGCGCCCACTACTCGACTGTCGAGATGAAGAGAGGCCGGCTGAAGGTCGTGGGTCGGGAGCTCAAGTACAAACCGGATGCGGTGGCCGCTGTCGGCAGGTAGTGCGCCGTGGTCGCCAAGACTCCGACTGGATGGGATATGACTATAGGGTCAGCAGAGGGTTTCTCTGATTTCGCCGCATTCGACGGCGCGCCGCCGGCCGCCGGGATGGGAAACGCCGGCCTGCTCACGATGAGCAGTATCCTCCCCCTGCGTCCGCGGAGTGGAATCCATGAGCCTGCCTCAGGGCCAGCTCGTGGCGGTTGCGTGCGCGCCCATAGTGTCGGGCGAGTCTGTCGCGGCGATCTCCCCACAGGCACCGCCGCGGCTCTCCGGGAGTGATCGATGATGAAGTCCGATTCCTGGTTTATCGAGGTGTTCGACGGCGGCAAGGTGGGCGGCCTGAGCTTCCAGGTCGATGAGGTGCTCTTTCAGGGAAGAAGCCCGTATCAAAACATCGAGGTGGTGCAAAACTCCTTTCTCGGCAAGGTGATGCTTCTCGACGGTCTGGTGATGCTCACGGAAAAAGACGAGTTCTACTACCATGACATGCTCGTCCATGTGCCCATGGCCTGCGTCGAGGATCCTGAAAACGTGCTCGTCGTAGGCGGCGGCGACGGCGGGTCCGTGAGGGAGATGCTCAAGCACCCGAGCGTGCGCCGAGTGGTGCTCTGCGAGATCGACGGCATGGTGATCGAAGCGGCGCGCAGATTTTTCCCTTCGCTGTCCTCGTGCCTCGACGACAGCCGGGTCGAGGTGGTAGTGGCAGACGGCATCGAGTATGTCAGGGGCTGCAGAAACGAGTTCGACTGTATCTGCATCGATTCAACAGATCCGGTCGGTCCTGCGGCGGGCCTCTTCTCCACGGAATTCTACTCACATGTCCGTGACGCCCTGACAGAAAAGGGGGCTATGAGCGCCCAGAGCGAATCGCCTGCGTGGAGTATGGAGGAGGTCACATCGATAGTCCGGAACATGAAGAACGCGTTCGGCAGCGTCCACCCCTACATATTCCCCATTCCATGCTATCCCTCGGGCCTGTGGTCGTGCACGGTGTGCTTCAGGCGGGACAGGAACCCTGTTCGAGACTTCGACAGGCAGCGCGCGGCGCTTCTCGCGAAGGCGTGCAAATACTATAACGCCGACATCCACACGTCCTGCTTTGCCCTCCCCAATTTCTTCAGGCAGGCGCTGTAAGCGGTTCCCCCTCGGATAATCAGGACAGGGCACATACTTTTTTCAAGCGGGATTCGGATTCGCCCGGATTCCCCGAAGGCATGCTTACCTGATGCGCGTGAGCCCGGTTTGCTCCCGAGCGCGCCGCTGACGGTGTTTCTCCGTTTTTCCGGCGGGGGGCCGGTCCGCTCAGCGGCACAATGGTGCGGAAAGCCCTTGCCCCGTCCTGGCCGATGCTGTCAGCGCGGCCCGTGGATTGTATGATGAGAATGTCGGGGCGCACCGCCGGGGCACGATACCGGGCCCGTCACCGAGGTCATGAAATCGAGGAGCCCCCTGTTTCTCTATTCTTCGGCGGTTTCCATACGGGGCCCCTTCCCGCCTCCATGATCAGCCACGATCATTTTCCCGTCACGAACGGTACGGCTCGAAGTAGGGATACCCCCTCAACCCCTCTTCGTACATGTTCATGATCTCCCGGCGCTCACGGGGCGTGATGAGGTTCTCCCGGACGGCCTGCTCCGCAGTGGCCCGGAACTGCTTGGTCATGTCTTTCGGGTCGTACTCGACATAGGACAGGACATCGGCCACCGAGTCACCTTCGATCTCGCGCACGAAGCTGTAATTCCCGTCCTCATGCACCCTGATGCTCACCACGTTGGTGTCGCCCAGGAGATTGTGAAGGTCGCCCAGGGTCTCCTGATAGGCCCCCACCAGAAAGACGCCCAGGTAATACTCCTCGTCCTCCCTGATCGTGTGCAGCTTCAAGGCGCGGCGCATTCCCTGCTTGTCGATAAAGCGGTCGATCTTTCCGTCGCAGTCGCAGGTGATGTCCGCAAGAATGGCGTTTCTCTCCGGCTTTTCGGCGAGACGGTGCACCGGCATCACCGGGAACAGGTGGCCGATGGCCCACGAGTCGGGCAGGGACTGGAACACGCTGAAATTGGCGTAATAGGTGTCGCACAGGGCGGTTTCGATGTCCATCAGGTCTTTGGGCACGAATTTCAGGTCCTTGACCCCCTCGATCAGGGCCTGGATGATTTTCCAGAATATCTTGTCGCCCAGAGCACGCTGTCTCATGGTCAGGTCTCCTATCTTGAACATCTGGCGGATCTCGTCCCGATAATACAGGGCGTCGTTGTAGCATTCCTGGAGATTCCGGACATTCAGGGACTTGAGAACCTCGAGCATGTTCAGGATGATCTCAGGGGTGTTTTCGGGCAATTCCTCAGGTACGGAGTCCGTGTCGATGGAGCTCGTGTCGAAGATGTTGAACAGCAGTACGGAGTAATATGCCACAGTCGCCCGGCCGGATTCGGTGATGATCGTCGGGTGGGCGATATTGTATTCGCTCAGGATCTCCATGATGGCCTCGATCATGTCGGCGCAGTATTCATCCAGCGTGTAGTTTCGCGAGTTCATGTAATTGGTGTGTGATCCGTCGTAATCCACGGCAAGCCCCCCGCCGAGGTCGAAATAGCCCATGGCCGCCCCTTCGAGCACAAGCCCCGCATACACCCGGCAAGCTTCCTGGATGGATGCACGGATATCCCGGATGTTGGGAATCTGCGAGCCCAGATGATAGTGGAGCAGCTGGAGGCAATCCAGCATGCCCGCTTCCTTGAGCTTTTCGATGGTCTCGATGACCTGGGAGATGGTCAGGCCGAAGATGCTCCGGTCTCCGCCTGACTCGGTCCAGTGTCCGCCGGCCTGCGTGGAAAGTTTGAAGCGCACGCCCAGAAGCGGCTTGATTCCCAGAGCCTTCGACCGCTCGAGGATGAGGTCGAGCTCCCCCGGCATTTCGAGCACGAAGAAGCACTTGAACCCCATCTTGCAGGCGAACAGCCCCAGATCGATGAACTCCCGGTCCTTGTAGCCGTTGCAGACCAGGCAGGCCTCCTTGTCTTCGAGAAAAGTCAGCGCTGCTATCAGCTCGGCCTTGCTGCCGGCCTCGAGCCCGTGATGATAGAACTTTCCGATGCGGGTAATGGTTTCGATCACCTGTTTCTGCTGGTTCACCTTGATCGGGTAAACCCCCTTGTACTGCCCCTTGTAATCGAACCTGGCTATGGCCGAACGGAAGCTTTCATGGAGCTGGGTGATCTGGGAGTCGAGAATGTCTTCGAAACGCAGAAGCATGGGCATGTCATACCCGCGCGCCACGATTCCGGATATGATCTCGGGAAGACTGACTGAAACGCTTTTATCCCGCAGGGGCGTAACCACGACATCCCCTTTTTCGGAAATGCCGAAGTAGCCGGCTCCCCATTCCCGAATCTGATACAGGTCGGCGGAATCTTCAATCGTCCATCGTTCCATGTTGTGCTTCAGGTTCATAATTCTACCCTCATGATGGTTCATATGCCGCGTGTGCATGCTGCTTTGAACAGCCGCACCGTCTTACCGGAAAACAGATATGAATACAACCACCGATCCCGTATCCGGAATATCTTTCCGGGCGCAAACCCCAAAGCGTCCGGGTGATGCATGGAAGCGCTCCTATATCGCCGCTGCATCTCCGCGTCACCCGAGCCGGCTCCTGAAATCGCCGTACGTAAACCGGCGCACGACCTCCGCACGTCCGTCTTCATGGAGCAGCACGAGGTCGGGAAGCGGTGTTCCGTTGAAGGCATTGTTCTTGACGAAGCTGTATTGCATCATGTCGCCGAAAACGATCCTGTCACCCGTCCTTAATGGCCCGGGGAATGAGTATTCGCCGATGATGTCGCCCGCCATGCAGGTATTGCCGCCCAGGATGCAGTCATAGGGCAGGACGCCCGGTTCCGCTGCGCCGTAGACGGGAGGGGTGTACGGCACCTCCAGGACGTCCGGCATGTGGCATGCGGCCGAAGCGTCCAGGATGGCGATGTCCGTTTCGCTACGGATGACATCCAGCACGGTCGCGACCAGATACCCTGCGTCCACCACCAGCCCGCTTCCCGGCTCCAAAATGACCTCCACGTCGAATTCGGCCCTGAAGTCTCGGACGGCGGCGATGAGGGCATCGACATCGTAGCCCTGTTTGTTGATGAAATGCCCGCCGCCGAAGTTGACCGCGCTCACGCGCCCGATGTACGCGCCGAATTCCCGCGCCATGTGTCTGATGAGGCTGACCGAGCCGTCGGCCATCGATTCGCACAGGGCATGGACGTGCAGGATGTCGATTTCGTCCCACGGAAGCCTGTCGAGCCCGGTGCGTGAGACACCGAAGCGGGATTGCGGCGAGCAGGGGTCGTAGAGGTCTCCTCCGAGCGTTACGTTCGAATAGCCCGGGTTGATGCGGATGCCGATCTTCCCGCCCTTCCCGGAGGACTTCACGGCAGGCAGAAAGCGGCTGATCTGCTCGGGAGAATTGAAGTAGAAGTGATCGGCAACCTCCAGCAGGGCCTTCAGGCCGCCGGGCGTGTAGGCGGGAGAATAGACGTGCACCTCTTTTCCGAATTCCTCCCTGCCCAGGCGCGCCTCGAACAAGCCGCTCGCCGTGGTGCCGTCGAGCGAATCCCGCATGAGCGGGAACACCGCGGGCATGGCGAACGACTTGGTCGCCAGCAGGATGCGGCAACCCGCTTCGGCACGGATACGCTCGGCCACGGCCATGTTTTTCCTGAGCGCGGCCGCGTCGGCCACATAAGCCGGCGTCGAGATTCGAGGGAGCGCTTCCGCAAGGCGAGGCGGCAGCTCCGCATACAGCGAAGAAGACTCAGTACTGTGCTGCAGAGGTGTTTCCTCCTTTCTCATGCCCTCTCTCGGCTGATGCACTCTGTTCTCCTGTTCTCAGTCGATTTCCGTGGGGGTGCTGTACTCCTCGGGCCCGAGCTTCACCGCATGCCAGGGCAGGCCTTGCCGGGCGACCTCTTCGAGAAAAGGCTCGGGCGGAAGCTGTTCCACGTTGAATACGCCTCTGCCTGCCCAGACGCCCTTCATCACCATCATGGCCCCGGTCACGGCCGGTACGCCCGTAGTATAGGAGACGGCCTGGGCTTTCAGCTCGCGGAAGGTCTCGGTGTGGTCGCATACATTGTAGAGTATGTACGCGGTATTCCGTCCGTCCTTCCTGCCCCGGAAAATGCACCCGATGGATGTCTTTCCGGTGTAGTTCTCCGCCAGAGAAGACGGCTCGGGAAGCAGCGCCTTCAGGAACTGGAGGGGCACGATCTCCACGCCGTTATACAAAACCGGGTCGATCCTCGTCATGCCGACATTCTGCAGAACTTCCAGATGCTTGATGTAGCTGTCGGAAAAGGTCATCCAGAAACGGATCTGCCTGAGGCCGCGGATGTTTCTCGCCAGCGACTCCTCCTCCTCGTGATAGATGAGGTAGGATTTGCGCGGTCCAACTTCCGGGTAATCGATCATACAGGAGACGCTCAAGGGATCGATCTCGATCCACCTTCCCTGCTTCCAGTATTTCCCGCGCTGAGTAACCTCCCGAATATTGATCTCGGGATTGAAGTTGGTGGCGAACGCCTTGCCGTGGCTGCCATCGTTGCAGTCGATGATATCGATCGTTTCGATCTCGTCGAAGAGGTTGTTCTGAGCGTATGCGCTGAAGACGCCGGTTACGCCGGGGTCAAAACCGCAGCCGAGCACCGCCATGATGCCGCGGTCGCGGAAGCGGTCATGGTACGCCCACTGCCAGCTGTAGCTGAACCTGGCCTCGTCCTTGGGCTCATAGTTGGCCGTGTCGAGGTAATGGACCCCGGTTGCGAGACAGGCGTCCATGATGGAGAGGTCCTGATACGGCAGGGCCATGTTGACCACCAGATCCGGCTTTTGCTCCTCGATCAGGCGGATCACCTGTGCGGTGTCGTCGGCGTCAACCTGAGAAACGGTGATCTCCGACACGCATTCCCGCTGGACTTTCCTGCATTTTTCGAGCGTTCTCGATGCGAGGTGTATCTTCCTGAACACGTCGCGGTTCATGGCGCATTTCTTGGCGACCACCGATCCCGCGGCCCCGGCTCCGATGATGAGTATGCTGTTCATAGTCGTCACTCCTGTCATTCTTTCTGATCTGCGGGCAAATACGTTACGTGCGGCTCCCGGTCACCTTGCTGCAGAGCGCGATCAGACACTCCCTCACGACCTTGGCGGCCACCACGGAAGAGACCCCTGTCGGGTCGAGGTTCGGCGCCAGCTCGACGACATCGAGGCCCACAATGTTCAGGCCCCTGATGAGCCTTATCATGATCGATGAGAGATCACGGTATGAGAGCCCGCCCGGCTCGGGTGTTCCTGTGCCCGGAAAGACCGATGGGTCCAGGATATCGAGGTCGCAGCTCACGTAACAGGGCCGTGTCCCGGACCTCAGGATGATCTCGTCCGGGTCGGCCTTCAGCGTTTTTACCAGCCCGTATTCACCATGTGTGCACGAGCGTATTCCGATCTGGCTGAGAGAATCCCCGCCGAGGAGCTCGTATACCCGTCTCATGACCGTCGCGTGGGACATCTTCTGCCTCAGATAGTCGTCCCTCAAATCGGCATGGGCGTCCAGGTGAACGACGGCCAGGTCCCGATGTGTCTTTGCGGCGGCGCGGATGGCCCCCAGGCTCACCAGGTGCTCTCCGCCCAGCATCAACGGGATCCTGTTTTCGGAATAGATCTTCATGACCTGTTCTTCGATGAGGCCGAGGGCCGGGTTCGGATCGCCGAAGGGAAGCTCCAGATCGCCCAGATCCATGTATGAGCAATCGTCAAGATCCGCATTCAGGTCGAGAGAGAAGGTTTCGAGCCCGTAGGATGCCTCGCGGATCGCAGCGGGTCCGAACCGGGACCCGGGCCGGTAGCTCGCGGTCGAGTCGAGCGGCGCGCCTAGGATGGCGACTGCACCCTCGCTCCTTGAAGACATGTATGTGCTCATGGTAATCCTTTTCATCAATGGTATGAAACGAAACAGGCCGCCTTCACAAAAGAGACCCGCCTGCTCTTTTCTGTTTCAATCGCCGGTAAGCCCGTGGTGCGGCCGGGACCGACGCCCGGGCACTTCCCGAACCTGCGCGGGAGGCCGCACAGATGCCGGGCTGCAGACGACCGGCGCGCTCTTCGCGGTCACGGCCGGTTCCCCTTCTCTGCTAAAAGCTCGGCGGTGAGGAGATCCACAAAAACCGCGCCATGGTCTTTGCCCTGTTCTCGATCCAGTGCTTTTTGTCCGCTGTGTAGTAGAAGGCCTCTCCTCTGGACGCCCTGAAGGTATCTTTGCCCAGATTGATGATGATCTGGCCTTCTCTGACCAGTCCGCACTCGTCTCCGTAATGCGATTTTTCCCTGAGCGTGGACGCGCCGGGCTGCAGCGTCACCAGCAGGATATCCATCTCTCTGCCCTGAGCCCCCGGTATGAGGACCTCTCTCCTCACGCCCGGTTCGTCCTCGTGCTCGATTACAACCCTCTGGGATGCCTTGAAAACCACGATGTCCGGCCCTTTCTGTGCGAAGAACTCGGCGGGCGTCGTATCAAGGGCGTTCAGGATCAGCTCGAGCGTGTCCAGCGACGGCGTCTGGAGATCCCTTTCGAGCAGTGAGATGAAACCTTTGGTCAGATCCGATCTGGATGCGAGATCCTCCTGGGTCAACTCTTGGGCCAGACGGAGGTTTTTTATCTTTTCACCTATCTTCAATGCGTCTCCCGATCATATTATGGCGCGCTCCTGCGTCCGCATCATAATCTTATAGTTTGACATATAGTTTATTATAATAAACATACGAAGGAGGTCTATATGATGGATGGGGAGGCCTGTCAATAATAATAAATGGAAAAGCGGCAACAGGCTCTCATTGCCCGGATGAGATAGGAGCCCGCCCATACTTTCCTTCGGACGGCCGCTTCACGGGTGCTGAAAAAGCCGGTGAGAGATCAGCTTTCGAGCCGTTTGAAAATAGCCCGCATCTGCGCGACCTCCCTGCGCTGGGACCGGGTGATTTTTTCGCGGAGCTCGATGTCTTCCGGGCCCTGAAGGCGCGCCTTCTCACAGTTCTTGATGGCGATCGAATGATGCGGGGATCATCGAGCGGGACAACCGGGTGTCGCCCACAAAGGTTTGAGCGCGGATGGCGATGAAGGCCGCTATGAAAACAATTGCACTGAAGGCATACATGCCGGTGTTGAGGCGCTTGTTCGGGAACATGTTCCGCATGGCGGTGAGCATGACTACGGCCATAGGAGCGACCATCACCACGGCCATATAGAAGCGGCTTACGTTCAGGAATATGTGGCCGGGCTGCTCAACCCCGACATAGGTGAGCGTCCGCATGATAAAAAAATGTAAGGTGACGGCAACAGCAAGCACTGCATAAGGCCTGTTTTCATCGCAGTCACCTTCCCGTCGGCCTGCTCCGCACGCGTGCCACAGCCTCACACCGGGCCGTATCGGGGCGTGTTCACATTGCCTGAGGGGATGCAGGAAATCTCAGAAACGCGGCCACTCCCCAGTGCCTCACGATTTCACGCTCTTTCACGTATTGACATCCGCGCATCTGCAATGACATACGGTAATCAGGAGGATTTTCATATGCCCATTGACAAGAAGCTGATCGATATCCTTGCCTGCCCCAAATGCAAGGGAGAGCTCGTTCTGGAAGACGATCAGAGCGGGCTCGTCTGCAATGCCTGCAGGGTGAAGTACCCCATCGAGGACGACATACCCGTCATGCTCATCGACGAAGCGGTGCCACTGGAAAAATGAACCCTTCTCAGGAACGGCTCGCCGCCGATCATCTTCTCTCCATCGCCCGGGCCGACATTGCCGTGATCCTGGGCACAGGTCTGGGCGTCATGGAAGAGTCCATAGCCGTCGAGAGGGCGGTCCCGTACGCAGACATTCCCGGGTTCCCGGTTTCCTCGGTGAAGAGCCACTCGGGAAGACTCCTGTTCGGAACCCTGGGGAATGCGCGCGTGGCGGTCATGAGCGGGAGATTCCACCTGTACGAGGGATACTCACCCCGGGAGGTAACCTTTCCGATCCGTGTATTCGCCTACATGGGCATCCGGAGGCTCTTCATCTCGAATGCGGCCGGGGGCCTGCGGCCGGACCTGGTTCCGGGCAGCGCCATGCTCATCACCGACCACATCAATTTCACCGCTCAGAGCCCGCTCACCGGCCCCAATATCGAGGAGCTCGGGCCCAGGTTCCCGGATATGACCAGGCCGTACAGTCCAGCCCTCATAGCCGAGGCGAGATCTTTTGCACGAGACAGCGGAATAGATCTCAAGGAGGGCGTGTATGTACAGGTGCCCGGACCTTCCATGGAGACCGCGGCCGAGACGCGAATGCTCCGCATGCTCGGAGCGGACGCGGTGGGCATGTCAACGGTGATGGAGGTCATCCAGGCCGCTCACTGCGGTATGGAGGTGCTCGCAATCTCGGCCGTCACCAACAACAACGACCCGGACCGGTATACACCCGCCCCACTGGAGCACGTCATCGCAATGGCTGAAAAGGCGGGACCCACGATCGCCCGCGTGTTTGCGGGCGTAATAAAAGGCTGAAGCCCTCGTGGGAGAGGGCTTCAGCATTATCCGTACGAATCACGACCGTCTGAAAGGCCCGGACGGTCAATGCGCCGCCTGCTCGGCGGGTTTGCCTTCCTTCCTCACGCTTCTCCGCCTGGGCGGCTCCTGGCCGGTCTTCTTCTCTTCCTTCTGATCCACGAACACCAGCTCCAGCACCTCGTCCATGGAGCTGACCGGATGGAACCTGACCTTACCCTTGATGACCGAGGGAATGTCTTCCAGGTCTTTGACATTATCCTTGGGGATGATGATGTCGAAGATCTTGTTCCGGTGGGCGGCAAGGGTCTTTTCCTTGAGGCCGCCGATGGGAAGCACCTTGCCCCTGAGCGTGATCTCGCCTGTCATGGCGATGTCTTTTCTCACCTTCTTGTTGGTCAGTGCCGAGATGACGGCGGTAGCCATGGTGATGCCCGCTGACGGTCCGTCCTTCGGGATCGCGCCGGCCGGGACATGGATATGCACATCCGACTCCCGGGTGAAGGCCGAGGAGATCCCCAGCTTGTCCGCCCTTGAGCGGGCATAGGTGAGCCCGGCCTGTGCGGACTCCTTCATCACGTCGCCGAGCTGCCCGGTAAGCACCAGGCCGCCGCCCTTGCCTTCCTTGCTGGGAAGCACCGAGGTCTCGATATAGAGTATCTCTCCGCCGAACGGCGTCCAGGCGAGCCCGGTGGCGACGCCCACCTCGTGCTCGGTGCGCTCCTGCTCGGGCAGGTACTTGGGCACCCCGAGGTAATTGGGCACGGTCTTGGCGGTGATGCGGTAGACCTTCTTGCGCCTGCCTTCCTTCTCCGCGATGTCCCTTGCCACCTTGCGGATAATGGATCCGATCTCGCGCTCCAGGTTCCTGACGCCCGCCTCCTTGGTGTAGTGGTTGATAACGTCGAGAATGGCGTCGTCGGAGAACACCACGTCCTCCATCTTCATGCCGTTCTCGGTCACCTGCCGCTTCACCAGATAGCGTTTGGCGATCTGGAGCTTCTCCTGGTCGGTGTACCCGGGCAGCTCGATGATCTCCATCCTGTCCTTCAAGGGTCCGGGGATGGGATCCATCAGGTTCGCGGTGGTGATGAACATGACCTTGGACAGATCGAAGGGCACATTGAGATAATGATCCTGGAAGGAAAAGTTCTGCTCAGGGTCGAGCACTTCCAGCAACGCCGAAGAGGGGTCTCCCCTGAAATCCTGCCCGATCTTGTCCACCTCATCGATCATGAACACAGGGTTGTTCGAGCCGGCCTGCTTGATGCCCTGGATGATCCTGCCGGGCATGGCGCCGATGTAGGTGCGCCTGTGGCCGCGGATCTCCGCTTCGTCGCGCACTCCGCCGATGGAGAGCCGGTAGAACTCTCTTCCCAGGGCGCGTGCGATGGATCTGCCGAGCGACGTCTTCCCGACGCCCGGAGGCCCCACGAAGCAGAGAATGGCGCCCTTCTTATTCGGGTTGAGCTTCCTCACCGCGAGATACTCGAGGATGCGCTGCTTGACCTTGTCGAGGCCGTAGTGGTCCTCGTCGAGAATGACGGCCGCCTTCTTGATGTCGAGGCTGTCGTGAGTTGAATGGCCCCACGGCAGGTCGGTCATCCAGTCCAGATATGTCCGGATGATGTTGGCCTCCGCGGAGTCCTGATGCATCATCTTGAGCCGATCCAGCTGTTTGTTGGCCTCTTTTTTCACCTCGTCGGGCATGCCGGCCTTCTCGATCTTCAGCTGGTACTCCTCCATCTCCTTGCTCTTCTCGTCCACCTCGCCCAGCTCCTGCTGGATGGCGCGCAGCTGCTCGCGCAGGAAGTATTCGCGCTGGGTCTTGCTCATCTCTTCCTTGGCCTGGGTCTGAATGCGGGCTTGGACCTCGGAGAGCTCCATTTCCTTGGAGAGCAAGCCGTTGACGTGCTTGAGCCGCTCGATGGGGTCGATGATCTCCAGCACATGCTGCGACTCGTCGACCTTGAGCCTCAGGTTCGACGCAACCAGATCGGCAAGCCTGCCGGGATCGTCGATCGCCTCCAGGATGGACAGCGCGTCGGGCGACACGATGCCTCTGAGCTGAAGAATCCTCTCGGACTGCTCCTTGACCGAACGCATCATGGCCTCGACCTCGACGGTCACTTCCTTGATCTCGGGCTCTTCGACCTTCTCGATATCAACGGTGTAAAAGCCGCGGTCGTCCTTGTAGAGCTTCCGGATTCTCGCCTTCGCCACGCCCTGCACCAGGATCTTCACCCTCCCGTCCGGGAGCTTGAGCATCCTGATGACCATGGCCACAGTGCCGACGGTATAGATCTGATCTTCCTCGGGTTCCTCGACCGTGGAGTCTTTCTGCGCGGCGAGAAAGATGTACCTGTCCTTGTTCAGCGCCTCGTCCACCGCCTTGATGGACAAACCCCTGCCCACGAAGAGCGGCAGGATCATATACGGATATATCACCACGTCTCTGATGGGGAGTAATGGGATGTTTGTAGGGATATCTATTGCCTGTTTTTCATTTTCCATTCACTATACTCCTATTCGATTATGATCCGCTTGACGAGCTTTGCCTTGTCGTCCGACCGTGCTATGCGAATTTTCAGGATCCCGTCGGAGTACCTGGCATCCACTTTTTCCAGATCGAATATTTCGGGAATATCCAGTTCCCTCCTGAATCTTCCGAATCCTCGTTCCATCCTGATGTAGCGGACTCCCCTGTTCGCCAGTGTGTCCCTCTTCATTCCGCTGATGACCAGCGTCCTGCCGATCACCTCGACATTGACCTCTTCCTGACTCACGCCGGGAATCTCAATCTCTATGCAGAGCTCATCGGAGCATTCATACACATCCAATGGAGGGTAACATATGCCGAGCCTCTCTTCATGGCTTTCCTGCCCGAGGAGAAACCCTACAACTTCTTGAAATTTCAGATTGAACATATTCCCTTCCCTTATAAATTTTGACGCCTTAGTACCTTTATAGGATCACCAGACCTCAAGTCAATACCTCATGAACCCTGGGCCATGTATAGCTGTTCGGCCGGAGGAGAAAAGAAATTGAGCGCTTCATGAACGCATAGCCTTCACAGTCCGCACATGGAAGCCTTCGTTCGAGATCCCTTTACATCACCGGCACTTAGTGATAGAATTTTCGGCCATGCCAGGAGAGCGGATGCACGTGAAGGAGGTGTGGGGTTTCGAGGGCGGGACCAGCCTCAAGATCCCGCTCTTCACGGCCCGCGTATCCGCGGGCTTCCCTTCCCCGGCGGACGACTTCATCGACAAGTCGCTGGATCTGAACGAGTTTCTCATCGAGCACCCCTCGGCCACGTTCTTCGTGCGCGCGGAAGGCACCTCCATGATCGGCGCGGGCATCCACCCCGGAGACATACTGATCGTGGACAGGGCTCTGGAGCCTGCCCCGGGCAGCATCGTGATCGCGGCCCTCGACGGGGAGTTTACGGTGAAGCGTTTCCAGCGCAAGTCGGGCAGATCGTTTCTCCTGGCCGAGAACACCGAGTTCGCCCCCATAGAGATCACCGAGAATATGACCGTCGAGGTCTGGGGCGTCGTCACCTATGTGATCCACAAGACGTGAGGAATGTCCATGGACACGCTCTTTGCCCTTCTCGACTGCAACAACTTCTATGTCTCCTGCGAGCGGGTGTTCAACCCGGCCATTGCACCCCGGCCCGTGGTGGTGCTGTCCAACAACGACGGGTGCGTCATCGCCCGGTCCGAGGAGGCCAAGGCCGTCGGCATCCGCATGGGCCAGCCCGTATTCGAATGCCGCACGCTCATCGCCAGGCACGGCGTGCATGTCTATTCATCCAACTACAGCCTCTACGGAGACATCTCGCGGCGCGTCATGGACGTGCTGAACCGTTTCTGCCCGGAAGTGGAGGTGTACTCCATCGACGAGGCGTTCCTGAACCTTGCGGGACTTCCGGCTGATGCAGAAGAGTTCTGCAGATCTCTTCAGGCCCGCATCCGAAAGTGGGTGGGCGTGCCGGTATCCATCGGAATCGGTCCGAGCAAGACCCTGGCGAAGGTCGCGGCCAGAGTCGCGAAGAAAAACCCCGGGCTCAAGGGGGTCTTCGACATCACCGGATGCGCCCGGGAAGTCCTCGCATCGATCGACGTGGAGGACGTCTGGGGCATCGGCAGGCGCTACGCCAGGCTCCTCAGGCGCCGCGGGATACTCACCGCCCGCGACCTGAGCGGGGTGAGCGACGAGTGGGCGCTCAGGCATCTCACGGTCACGGGCCTGCGTACGGTCAAAGAGCTGAGGGGTGTTTCCTGCATCCCACTGGAAGATGCAGTGCAGCCGAGCAGGACCATCATCTGCTCGCGGTCCTTCGGCCGAAAGGTCTATGACATCGACGAGCTGCAGGAGGCTGCGGCCGCCTATACGGCCCGCGCCGCGGAAAAACTCCGCCGGCAGGAATGCGCCTCCTCATTCATCCAGGTCATGCTCGTGGAGTTTCCTTTCAATGAGGGCTTTCCCCCCACCCGCATCGCTTCTACGAACATACCGGTGGCAACGGCCTACACGCCCGAGCTCACCTGCTATTCCAAAGCTCTTCTGAAGCGCGTCTATCGGAAAGGTCCCGCATATCGTAAGGCGTGCGTCATGCTCGCGGGTATCGTGCCCCGGGGCCGGGTCCAGATGAACCTCTTCCACCCGAGCCGCGAAGGGCCGAAGCAGCTCGCCCTCATGGAGGCGGTGGACGGAATCAACGCCCGGTGGGGCAGAGGGACCGTCGGCTTCGCGGCATCGGGCTTCGAGCGCCCCTGGTGGATGAGGCAGGCGAAAAAGTCCCCGCGGTTCACCACATCCTGGGCTGACCTGCCTCGGGTGAGAACGTGACCGGGCACTCATCCGGACGCGTCTGCCACGGCCCCGCGCGGAGAAACCGAAGACAGGCCCTCACTTCCCGCGATTTCCTCCCGGGCCCGTTTGTCCTGCCGTACGGGCTCGGCGGCGGGAATCGTCATATGTGAAGCCTCCCTTTTGTCCAAAAAAAGGAGGCTTGAAACGCGACGACAAGATCTGTTAAGAACTGGGAAGTAGCCGGGAAAGCCGATGAGTTGTCGTAAGACAGTTCGTGACCAATGAAATTTTTATGATCGCAGCTGATTGATGATCGGCAGAGGAAACTCATATGCGAGCGTATCCGGAAACTACATGAAGAGCAGTCGGTCGGCACCGGGGCACAGCGGCCGCGGTTTCGAAAGCCCCCGACTGGCGATTCTTCTGAGCAGGAGGCTGCACATGATGATACGTGACACCATCCAGAAGCAGGGAGAGGTGCTCTTTCGATATCGGGGTTATGTGCCTCTTCTTTTAATTCCCGCAATGTTCTTTGTCCTCCAGGATTCCGAATGGATAGAGATCCGCTTCGGCGATCTCGTCGACGATGTGTTCGACTGGTTCTGTTTCGGAATCAGCGCGGCTGGGGTCGCGCTGAGAGCGGCGGCCGTGGGCTACGTCCCCAGGCGGACATCCGGCCGCAACACGAGGAAAGGTCAGGTTGCGGACGAGCTGAACACGACCGGAATGTATTCCATCGTCCGTCACCCCCTCTATGTTGCCAACACCATCATCATGATCGGGTTTCTGCTCGCGACCGGGAGCTTTTTGTTTACGGCGTTGGGTCTCTTGGCCTGCTGCCTGCACTATGAGCGGGTCGCCTGCGCTGAAGAGGCGTTTCTGATGAAGCGGTTCGGGTCCGAGTACCTGGCGTGGGCTGAAAAGACACCCGCATTCCTCCCGCAGATATCCCTGTGGATTCCTCCCGTTCGCCGGTTCTGCTGGCGGACCGCCCTGAAGAGGGAATATCAGACCGCATTCGGGGTGATCGTTGCGTTCACGCTGCTGGATTACATCGAGGACCTGCTGGCAAAGGGCAGCCTGGAGTTCGAACTCGAGACCACGGCTCTCTTCCTGTTCGCCTCTCTCGGGTTCGTGCTTCTGCGATACCTGCACAAGAGGACGCGCCTGCTCCACGTCGCCGGACGGTGATCGCGCAGGCCGGGGGCCGGACCATTGCTCCTGCCGGCCGATGTCTCACTCGTCCCTATACTGCGGGCAAATCCGAGACGATCCCGGCTGGTAGTCTCTGCATACCTGGGGCCTTGTCTCGTAGATGCTGCAGCTGAAGACGCCGTCCTTCATCTCGAGAAAAGGACATCCGTATATGGGCCTGCCGGTGCGGCTGGAGATGAAGTGATCGCCAAGCCACACGGCATGCTCGTTTTCGATGATATGCAGGATGTCCTGCCGGTTTTCCCTTTTCCATCTGGCCAGATCTTCCGACGAGGCGCAGGCGATCATGTCGGCGAGACAGCACGTCCCACAGCGTCTGCACGCACGGACCGCGACGTTTTTCTCTCCGCCCATCTCTCTCCCACCTGAAGAGCCTTGGCGATCCGCCGGTCTCAAAGCCGGCGGATATCTATGATAAGGTAATCTATTCTTGCGGCGCAACGGCCGGGGACAATGATTTTTCTTTACTTATTAACCCATTTTAGATATACGTGTCAATGAATGAGTATTCATTTTTACCATACTCATGCGCCGAGTCCAAGACACGATACTATTTGAAGGGGGCTTTCATGAAAGACGTAGTTATTGTATCTGCGTGCAGAACCGCTATCGGAACCTTCGGTGGAACGCTCAAGGACGTGATTGCTGCCCGCCTGGGGAGCATCACCATGAAAGAGGCCGTCAAGCGCGCCGGGATCGATCCCGCCATGATCGACGATGTACGGTTCGGATGCTGTATGGACCCTGCCGATACCCTCAATGTCACGAGGGTCGCCGCGCTGCTGGCCGGTATACCTGATACCGTGACCGCGGTCACGGTCAACCGCGTCTGCATCTCGGGCATGGAGGCGGTGCTGAGCGGCGCAGCCATGATCCAGGCCGGAATGGCGGACATCATTCTCGCGGGCGGTGTCGAGCATATGTCCGGGGTCCCGTACATCTCGACCGACGCACGCTGGGGATGCAGGCTCCAGGACAAGGTCTTCGTGGATGCACTGATCCGGGCCCTGCATTGCGGATCGTACGTCATGCCGCTCTCGGACGACGGTCCATTGAAGGAAGGCCCCTTGTTCGATATGTACAAAGGCAAGCCCTACATCATGGGCCACACGACCGAGTTCATCGCCCACATCCACAATATCAGCAGGCAGGAGATGGACGAGGTTGCGCTCCGGAGCCACAACAATGCCGAGCGCGCCACCAAGGAGGGCGATTTCAAGGAAGAGATCGTGCCTGTAGAGATACCTCAGAAAAAGAAGGGCAAGCCGCCGGTGATCTTCGACAAGGACGAGCACTTCAGGCCGGGACTTACCATGGAAGACCTGGCGCAGCTTCCGCCCGCGTTCGTTCCCAAGGTGGGCAAGGTCACGGCCGGTAACTCATCGGGCCTGAACGACGGCTCCTCTGCCATGATCATCATGTCTGCAGACAAGGCCCGCGAGCTCGGCCTCAAGCCTCTGGCCCGCATCGTCGCCAGCGGCCGGGGCGCATGCCATCCCTCGGTCATGGGACTGAGCCCGGTTCCGGCGGTCAGAGATCTCCTCAGGAAAAATCCCCGGTTCACGATCGACAGCTTCGAGCTCATCGAGCTCAACGAGGCATTTGCAGGCCAGTACCTCGGCTGCGAAAAAGAGCTCGGCATCAACCGCGAGATCACCAATGTCAACGGCAGCGGCATCGGGCTGGGCCATCCTGTCGGAAGCACCGGGGCGCGGATTATCGTGACCCTGATCCACGCCATGAAAAAGCGCGGCAAGACCCTCGGCCTCGCCACTCTGTGCGGCGGCGGCGGAGTCTCCATGGCCACCGCCATCGAGATGCTGTAGCACAACGCATATGCATGAGCGGGAGAAGGTCTGCACCGGGAACAAGGATGCAGCCCTTCTCCTGCTCATCGCCCCGAATCGTCCGGCGGCAATGAACGACACTCGTGCGGAGAGCCTTTGCAGCGGGTTCTCATTTCAACGGCTCCGACACGGCTCAGCCCCACTTGATGGCTGCTGCGCAATATCCGCGCAACTTCCGCTTCATTGAGTCATTCCCGGCCGTTCGAACCGCAGAGATTTTTCATTCCGGCATTCCGCCGTCTCTCGTCCCGTCATGGTAAAAAGACGGGCTGCGCATCGATATCAGATCTCCCGGAAGGCGAACTCGGTTTCCTCCTCCGGGATGGGGATCACGACCACCGGCACCCGTGAAAGCCCCACGACCCGCTTGGCGACACTTCCGAAAAACGGATGGGTGCTCGACCCCTTGCCGTGAGAGCCCATGACGATCATGTCGGCGCTGATTTTTTTTGCCTGTTTCAGAATCTCTTCCGCCGGATTCCCCTCGTACACCAGGATAGAGCCGACCCGCATCGAGCACTCGGGATTGTCCCTGGCATGAGCGTCACAAAAGACCTCGAGGCGCTTCTGGATGCGCTGGATGGATTTCTTGATGACTTCTTCCTTGTGCCCTTCAGGCAGATAGGCCTCCAGCATGGACCGTGCCCAGGGTCCGATGTCCTCGATGATGTGGATGATGGTGATCATGGCGCCATACTTCTCCGCACAGCTCAAGGCATACCTGTAGGCAAACGCCGAGTTCTTTGACAGATCTGTGGCATAGAGAATGGTCTTTACTTCCGGCAGCATGGTTCTCTCCTTTCTTTCAGGTGTAGAGGAAACACAGCTCTTTTCCCTGTATCCGGAAAGCGGTGGAAACGGGTGTCTTCCGCCCATCCGTTGCAAAACGGCATCACTCGACTCCGAGAGCCTTTTTGGCCTGGTCCTGCGATTCGTAGATATGAGGCGGGAGCTTCCGCCTTTTCAGGGCTTCTCCGAACCTCACCCGGAAGAAGGCATTCGTGGTGTAGCGGGTAACCCGGGTGTAGTACTTCTTTACGATGCGTCTGACCATTTCCGTGTATTCGCTCACCAGCTCGGGTGTGATGTCGAAGTTGTCATAGTTCACGATGGCGCCGACCTTTTTCCCCAGCGGCGAGAGGATCTCGGCAACGTTCTTCTCCAGCTCCCTGATCTGTTCTGAGGATCGTATTCTGAGCCCTTCAAAGTTCACGAAAAAGAGGTTTTCGTCAGGGTCGTAGGTGAGACGCTCCTGCATGGTCAGGCTGAACAGATCGTCTCTCAGGCGCATGGGTTCGGGCCTGAAAATCCGCTTGTCCATGAGGCGGACCGGCCTGCGTATCACGGGCTTGAACTCCATGTGCGCTAGGATATCCTTCTCGATATCGATGCCCGGGGCCACTTCGATGAGCTCCATTCCTTTCCTGGTGAGCGAAAACACACAACGCTCCGTGATGTAGAGCACCGGGGTCCCTCTCTGCACCGCGTACTTCCCGCTGAAGGTCACATGCTCGACCTGGTTCAGAAACTTCTTTTCCCGGCCTTCCTGCTCGATGGTGAGCTTCCCGTCGTTCACCGAAACCTTGAGACCTCCGGCCGTGAATGTCCCGGTGAACACCACCTTCTTGGCGTTCTGGCTGATGTTGATGAAGCCCCCGCAGCCTGCGAACTTGGGTCCGAACTTGCTCACGTTCAGGTTCCCTTCCCTGTCAGCCTGGGCCAGGCCGAGGAAGCAGCAGTCGAGGCCGCCCCCGTCGTAGAAATCGAACTGGTAGGGCTGATCGATCACGCAATCCGGGTTGGTGCCGGCGCCGAAGCTCAGCCCGCCGGCCGGCAGCCCACCGATGATTCCCGGCTCTGCGGTGAGTGTGATATAATCCAGCACCTTCTCCTCGTTCGCCACATTGGACACCCCCTCGGGCATCCCGATGCCGAGGTTTATGATGCTGTTCTTCTGGAGTTCGAACGATGCCCTGCGTGCGATGATTTTTCGGGGCCCCATCGGCATGGGAAGCAGTGACTCGATCGGGATCCTCACCTCGGCGCTGAAGGAGGGGTTGTAGTGTTCCGCAAAGGTCTGGGCATGATTTTCCTGTCTCGCCACCACCACGCAGTCGACCAGGATGCCGGGGATCTTGACCTGCCGTGCGGGGAGGGTCCCCTTCTCCGCGATCCTTTCGACCTGCACGATCACAAAGCCGCCCGAATTCTTCGCCGCTGCCGCAATGGCATAGGCCTCAAGTGTGAGCGCCTCCTTTTCCATGGTCACATTCCCGTCCGTGTCCGCAGTGGTACCCCGGATGATCCCCACATTGATGGGAAACGTTTTATATGCAAGATATTCTTTCCCGTCAAAATTGATAAGCTCGACGAGATCCTCTTGTGCGCTGCTGTTGATCTTGCCTCCGCCGAACCGCGGGTCCACATAGGTCTTCAGCCCGACCGTCGTGATGGTTCTGGGCTTGCCGGCCGCGATGTCCCGGAACAGGTGTGAGATCACCCCTTGGGGGAAATTGTACGCCTCGAGCTTGTTTTCAAAGGCCATCCTCCCCAGCTTCGGAGCGAGGGCCCAGTGCCCCCCCACGACCCGTTTGACCAAGCCTTCGTGGCCATAGTGGTTGAGCCCCCGATCTTTCCCATCCCCCTGGCCGGCAGCATAGACAAGGGTCAGATTTCTGGGCCTGCCGGTCGCGAGAAAAATTTCCTCCAGCTTCACGTGAATCTCTTCCGGGACGCCGATGCCGACGAACCCGCCCGTTGCGATCGTATCTCCGTCCTGAATGACTCGAACAGCCTCCTCGGCAGTCACTATCTTCCCCTTGCGCATCCGTGAAGGAGGCAGAGTTGAAAGCATCGGGTGAATTCCGTCTTTCTTGGCCATAGATCACGTCCTCCTTTTCGTATGACTGTGCCTTCTGTGCTGTTTTTCTCCGGAGCCCGCTGGTGCGCGGCGTATCCCGGCATCAGAGCGCACTTCACACACCGGCTGCGGCCGGATCCCCCTGCAGGAAACTCTCCTGATGAGCATTCAAAATATATGCCATGGACTATATGCCGCGCTCCGATCCGGATGGGTGAATACGCCGTTTGGTTCTCGGGCCTCTGCAAAGGAGAACTCTTTCAAGGTCGGGGCGCCGTCCCAGGCATCTCAGAGAACATGCCGTATGGCGAACGGAATCACGTAAAACAGTTTGAAGCCATGTATCCGTCAAGACACAGGACGCCTTTCGGCCTGCTGTCCGAGAGGCGGGAATATCGTGAAGCATCCGGAAGCCGGAGTGCATGACGACCTGGGTTTCGGCACATATGCAGCCTGGCTGTCTGCAGCGGCGAGCCTGCGTCCGTCTCGGCCCTGAGCCGACGTAACGTCCCTTTCCCGAACGAAGGTACACTTACAGGCAGATCTGATATTTCCTTATCTTTTTATAGAGGAGGGTCCTGTGGATGCCGAGTTTCCGCGCTGCTTCGGATTTGCTTCTCGTTTCCTTGAGGGCCTTGACGATCGCCTTCTTCTCGGCGTTCATCTGTTCATCCTTCAGACACTGGTACGAAGGAGCGGCCGCTTGTTCGCGGCTTCTCCGCACATGAAACGGAAGGTCACAGGCTTGGATGGTATCCTTTTCCAGCGACGAGAGGGCGCACTCCAGCACATTGACCAGCTCGCGCACATTGCCGGGCCAGTGATATGACAGGAGGATTCTCATCGCCTCCTGATCGATCGACACCTCGGAAAATGTCGCCTCCTGGGACATTTTCTTCAGAAGATGGCTGATCAGGGGAGCGATATCGTCCCGGCGCTCCCGCAAGGGCGGTATGTGCAGGTGGATCACGTTCAGCCGGTAATAGAGGTCTGTGCGGAACTTCTCCTGCGCCACAAGATCGCCGAGATCCTTGTTGGTTGCCGCAATGACACGGAAATCGGAGCGGATGACCCGGGTGCCTCCAAGGCGTTCGAACTCTTTCTCTTCGAGGACCCTCAATAGCTTGGGCTGCATTTCCAGAGGCATGTCGCCGATCTCGTCGAGAAACAGAGTGCCTCGATTCGCGATCTCGAACTTGCCGGGTTTCCCTTCCGCCTTGGCCCCCGTGAACGCGCCGCGCTCGTACCCGAAGATCTCGCTCTCGATCAGCTCCTTCGGGATGGCGGCGCAGTTGATGCGCACGAAGGGATAGAGCCTTCTGCAGCTCGCATGGTGGATTGCCTGGGCAAAGAGCTCCTTGCCGGTCCCGCTCTCTCCGGTGATCAGCACCGGGAAATTGTTTGCCGTCGCCTTCAGGGCGTCTTTCTTGATGGCGCGGATCGCCGAAGAGTTTCCGATGATGCTCTCCAGGGTGTATTTCGTGGAGCGCAGGTTCATGAGCTCCTGCTCGTAGAGCTTTACCTTTGATTCGAGGTGAGAGAGCTTTTTAGCGAGTTTTCCCAGATCGCGCACGTCTCTAAACATGACATGGCCGAATACCGCGATCACCTTGTCGTTCTTTCTCAGGGGGATACGTTGGACGATCATATCCTGGCCCATGATACGGTGTACCTGATTGATTTCTGCTATCCCGGTCTTTCCCACGATGTGCATGCGCGAGTTTTCAACCACCTCGGTGCAGTGCTTTCCGATCTGCTGGTCCGGTTCGATCCCGAGAAATTCACCGTAAGGCTTGTTGAAAAGGAGGATGTAGCCCTCTGCATCGGTGACGATGATCCCGTTGTAGAAGTTGTCGAATACGAGCTTAAAGAGCTCGAGCTGCTCGATGAGCGATGTTTTTTCCTCTCGGGAAAGGATTTCCCGGGCAGACGTCCCCTCGTCTGGTGTATCCGCTACGGCTCGATACAGAGTATCCATTACATACCGCCTTATTGTATACTTTAATGAAAGTGTAGCAAACTGTCAACATGTATCTCTCCGGATACATGTTTTCCGGAACACATTTATGGTCGATTGTCATCATGACGTTTGTGAATGGATGCGGTTTATCATTGATCCGACAACCTGTCTTTCAGAAAAGAGGACGGAACGGATTATGCCTGGACCGTGCCGGCATCCCTGTCCTGCAGCCCTGCCGCGGCCGGCGAATGCGGAGCGCTCTGCCGGAAAGAGAAGCCGCGAGAATTCCCGAGTTGGTCTGGTATTTGCTTTTGACAAGTCAACCAAAGGGGCGTTTGATATCGGGAGATATGTTTTTTTCCGCGGCAACATCGCTTCAGCTTTATCAGTCGGAGCGAGGTTCTTTTTTGATATGGAATTGGCAGGTGGATGTTTGAACCGGCTACAAGAACACGGCATTGAGCGGTAGTATCGTATGTTGTGTCCGGGACGGCGCTTTTGCTGGTCCATGGACAGTGAATTGATTGGAGCATGTATGGAAGCGACCGGTTCCTTTCAGATAAGGTACCTGGAGACCGGGACAGAGCCCGGTTTCTCTTTCACACCCCCCACCCCGGCGTGCAGCTCCGCAAGCATTTCCCGGACACTGACGGGCACGACTGAGCAAGAGACTTTCTCAAAAAATCTCTTCGATGAGGAGGCGGCAGATGTGTACGGAGCCGCCCGGGAAAGGGCTCTTCACTTGTGCTGCAGGCCGGTTGGGGACGGAGGTATGGGGGCGCCGTATGAGGAGGAGAGGATACCTGAAAAGGGGCCTGAGAAAACTCCGGGCGCGACAGCCGGCAATATGCCGTTAGATTCTGGACACATCGCGGTGCGCCGCGCTGTAATTCATCCCCGATGGCGGAGAAAAGGGGAGCGGGGTATTCGGTGTGGGGAAATTCGTACCAGAGCGGTGTTTTCCCTGTGTTACGGGTAGCTTAAAAAACAAGGAGGTAGTCGGTATGAAAAAAACAGGTCTTCTTATCGGGATGGCAGCGGTCCTGACCATGTGTTTTCTCATCGCATCGCCTGCCAGTGCCAAGGAACGCTGGAAAATGACGTCCACCTGGCCGCCGTCGATCTCTCTGATCGAAGCTGATCAGGCATTCGTGAAAGCTGCGAACCAGCTCTGCAAGGGACGCCTGGAGATTAAGTTCTTTACCGGTGGAACGCTGATGCCGTCGTACGAGGTTTTCGACGCGGTGAGCAAGGGCACCATTGAGGCAGCCGGTGACTGGCCCAACTACTGGGCGGGCAAGGACCTGGTGTTCGACACCCTCGGATCTTACCCGATGGGACTCACCCCGATAGATTATCTGCTCTGGATCTATCAGGCCGGCGGACAGGCGATCTATGACGAGGCCTACGGAAAATTCGGGATGGTCTATCTGGTCACGGGCGTTACACCCATGGAGTGCGGCCTCAGGGGCAACAAGCCCATCAAGACACTGAACGACCTCAAAGGCATGAAGATCCGCATGTCAGGGCTTCACCAGGGCAAAATCCTTCAGGATCTGGGGGCGGCGCAGATCGCCATGGCAGGCCAGGAGATCTACCAGGCCCTCCAGAAAGGCGTGATCGATGCGGCGGAGTTCTCCAGCCCCTCTTCGGACTGGGGGATGGGTTTCGGCGAAGTTACGAAGTACTGGGCTGTTCCCGGATGGCATCAGCCGGCGTCGGTCATGGGTGTCATGATCAACAAAAAGGTGTGGGACAAGCTCGACCCCGACCTTCAGGAGGACCTCAGATACGCCGCCAAGGCCGCTGCCCTCGAATTCACCACAAAACAGTATTTCGATACGGTGGAGTTCACCCAGAAGTTTATCGACAAGGGCATCCAGATCACGACATATGACGATGCGGTGCTCGATACCATTGAAGAGCTGATGGTCAAGCACACCCAGGAATCGGCAAAGGCCAATCCCCTCTTCAAGAAATCGATCGAGTCACAGATGAAGTACAGGAAAGCCTTCGCAAAATGGAGGGAGATGGAAGGCACGTTCGGCTTCGGGTTCAATCCCAAAATAGACCTGAAACTTGACTGACGACACGTTCTCGGCTGAGGAGGGTAACCCTCCTCAGCCGAGATTTACTGCATCAAGAGGGTAATTTTTCCTGCGCCGCAGGGGCGCCCATATCCTGGAATAATGAAAAGCTTCTGCCCGAAAGGGATGATCCGGAGAAAAATGCGTTTCACCACCAGCAGCAGGGCGACAAGTCGGTGGAGTGTTCCATACAGGAGGTGACAAGAGGTGAAATCATTGGTCAAACTACTCGATTCAATCAGTGAGTGGACGGGCAGGATCTTCGGCTGGGTCATCGTGCCCCTCGTGCTCCTGACGGTTATGGAGGTCATCCTCCGAAGATTTCTGAATTCGCCGACGATCTGGAGCTTTGAAGTGCTCAAGCAGCTCTTCGCGCTGCACTTCATGATCGTCGCCGCGTATGCCCTCCTCTATCGGGCTCACGTGTCGGTGGATGTGTTCACCATGATGCTCTCGGAGAAGGCGAAAGCCGTTCTCGATATCATCACGTATCTCATCTTCTTCTTCCCCTTCTGCCTGGTGTGCATCTGGCAGGGCTACAGCTTCGCCGCGCGTTCCTGGGCGATGAGAGAGACGTCGTGGAGCGTGTTCCATCCGCCCCTGTACCCCATCAAGACCGTTATCGTCATCACCTTCATCCTGCTCACGCTCCAGGGGATTTCCGAGGTGATCAAGCGGGTGTACATCATCAAGGGGGTAAAGATATGATGGACTTGAGTCCGGAACTCCTCACTGTTCTCATGTTTGCGGGGCTGCTCATCGGACTGTTCATGGGACATCCTCTGGCTTTCGTACTCGGCGGCCTTGCAGTCATCTTCGGGTACATAGGCTGGGGCCCGTCTATTTTTTATATCTTCATGAACCGCATCTGGGGGACCATGGACAACTATGTGCTGCTCGCCATACCGCTGTTCATATTCATGGCCCAGTTCCTCGACCGGTCCGGCGTGGCGGATGATCTCTTCACTGCCATGCGCTACCTCCTGGGACAGACCCGAGGGGGGATCGGTCTGGCCGTGATCGTCGTGTGCACTGTTTTCGCCGCCTGTACCGGGATTATCGGGGCCTCGGTCGTCACCATGGGCCTCCTGGCGCTGCCCATGATGAGAAAATACGGGTATGATGAGAAGCTCTCCTACGGCGCCATATGCTCCGCAGGCTCCCTGGGCATCCTGATCCCGCCGAGTATCATGCTCGTGCTCATGGCGAGCGAGGCGACCATTTCGGTCGGACAGCTCTTCGCCGGCGCCGTGATCCCGGGCCTGATCCTCGCCGCCCTCTACATGATCTACGTGGGCATCCGCTGCGTGATCAATCCTCAGCTCGGCCCCCCCATCAGCAGGGAGGAACGGGCGAGCATCACCAATATGCAGCTGTTCAAGATGGTCATGAAGTCGCTCGTACCACCGGCGATCCTGATCCTCGGCGTTCTGGGGTCCATCTTCTTCGGGATCGCCACACCCACCGAGGCGGCCGGGGTCGGTGCGTTTCTGGCCTTCCTCATGGTCATAGGCTACGGACGGTTCACCTGGAAAGGACTGTACCAGGCGGTCATGCAGACGGCCAAGACCAACTGCATGGTCATCATCATCCTGTGCGGCGCCACGTGTTTCACCGGGGTGTTCCTCGGCGTGGGCGGCGGAGATGTGGTCACCGATTTTGTCTCCGGCTTGGGCCTGGGAAAGTGGGGGACGTTCTGGGTCATGCAGCTCATCGTCCTGGTACTGGGAGCGTTCCTCGACTGGATCGGAATCGTGCTCATCTGTTTTCCGATCTTCCTGCCCATTGCCCAGGATCTCGGCTTCGACCTTGTCTGGTTTGTCATCTGTATGGCCGTCAACCTGCAGGCATCCTTCGTGACCCCGCCCTTCGGCTATGCCCTTTTCTATATTAAAGGCGTAGACCCGGACAATATAAACATCAGGGATGTCTACAAGGGCATCGTGCCCTTCGTTATACTGATCGTAATAGGCCTTGCCATCGTGACCTATTTCCCGCAGACCGTTACCTGGCTCGGCTCATTCGTCAGCAACTGATCCCGGATGCGTAAAAGACAGTCGGGAGGCGGCCCTGGGAAAGATTGACCGTCGATCGGGAACACGCTTTAAAGGACGCCGGAGGCATCAAGACCCCGCGCGCCTGCTGCGGACATTTCGGCAGGGTAATAAGGAACCCATGTTTGACAGGAGACAGAAAAGGGCTTCTCCACTCCCTTTCTTTCAAGTATCCCTATTTTCGATGCAGGGCCTCGGGCGGCCCTGCATTTTTTCCTGAAAGCTCCGGCTCCAATGTTCAAGGAGGGTGTATGACGAATCGGATCGCGCTCGAGGATATCCTCTCTCCCGAGGACTGCCGCATTATCGATACAGCTTCCTCACCGCCCGGCGACACGAAAGTTCTATCCTCGCTGGCAGAGGTGCTTCGCGATCGGTTCGGCCTGGTTCTCGAGCTCGATCCCGATATCATCAGCGGGCTCATTGTCGACAGTTCGAATCTCCCAGGCGCCGCTTCAGCAGCGTGCCGGCCGTGCAATGAGCGCGAGTGTGCCGCGGCAGCTCGCGCCTGTTTCACCGCAAAGATACCCTGTACCATATCAGCGGGCAGATCGAACCTCACGGGCAGCGCCACGCCCCAAGGCGGAGTCCTTGTCTCTCTGGAGCGCATGAAAACCCCCGGCGTCCGACTGAATGCCGGAACTGCGACGGTCCAATCTCCGGCGGGAATCATCCTGGAGGATCTCAGAAGAGAGGTGACCCGTCTGAGCGCAAATGCCCTGATCTTCCCCGTTGACCCCACCAGCAGAACCGATGCCATGGTGGGCGGCGCGATCGCATGCAATGCCTCGGGGTTTACCCCCGGGGAGCCTGGTGCCATGAGAAACTGGGTCGAAAGACTCGACGTCCTCCTGCCGGACGGATCCATGGTCCGGGCCCGCAGAGGGCAATATCTCTCAATCGACGGGGCCTTCATCCTGGCACACAAAGACTCACAGACCCTTCTTCCTGTGCCCCGATACTCAAGACCGGCCGTCAAGAATGCGAGCGGGCCATACTCTTCCCCCGACGGAGTCATGGATTTCGTCGACCTCATTATCGGTAGCGAGGGCATCTTCGGTGTCGTTACCGCCTGTGAGCTCAGACTCTCACAGCGCCCGCATGACTATCTCGATCTCTTCTTCTCCCTGAGCGACGAGTCTCAAATGCTCCTCTTCCACGAGTATCTTCACCGGAGACTCTCCGGAGATCTCAGCGTATTGAGCGCCTTCGAATATTTCGGAGTCAATTGCATGTCCTATATGGATCACGAGAATAAGCTCTTTTCCGGGAAGGATCAGGTGGGCATCTACCTGCAGGTGCCGCTGTACGATCTTACCGTAGACAGCGCCGCCGAGCAATGGTTTGGGATACTCACCGAGGCGCCCTGCAATATCGATGGGAGCGCCGTCAAAATCATGACCACTGACAAGGACCGTGCGATCTTTCTCGAGGCGCGTCACTCGATGCCGGCCCGCTCTCTCGAAGTAGTCCAGCGGAGAGGAACGTACACCATCATGTCGGATACCGTTGTGCCCAGAGAGTCATTCGGGGATTTTCTCTCTTATACCCACAGCCTCTTGAAAAGAGAAAGTCTCGATTACCTGACCTTCGGCCATCTCGGAGACTGTCACCTCCATTTCATGATCCTGCCCGAGGCCTCACAGCTCGAGCGGGCCACACAGGTCTACGAGCGCATTGTTGAAAAGTCCGCCGAGCTCGGGGGGGTCTATTCCGGGGAACACGGCACCGGCAAGCGCAAAAGGGGCGACTTTCTGAAATGTTACGGTGCCGCAGCCGTAGAACAGATCCGCCTTGCAAAACGGGCCGTCGATCCCTTTCATCTTCTCAACCGCGGCAATGTCATCCCTTTTGAAGGCGGGGCCGACACCGGGTCAAGGAACAGCCCCTGATAACGCCCGCCCAGGGCCTCGCTCGAGGTAGACGAGCTCCTCAGTCGCCGCATATCCTCCCGGAGCGATACTACCCTGTGAATATCTCTGCCGGCACGGATCCTGTTCTGAACAGCCACGGGGACTGATCGATGAGAGACCTTCGCAGAAACGGGCACGATGAGAGGCGCTGTGATGCGACCGCTCACCCGGCGCCCCTTCTTGAACAGGATGGCCCGTAAGTCGAAGGCGCCCATTGCCTTACTTCACAGCCTTCAGAGCCAGCTCCGACGGTGATTTGGGGTATCGAGTCAGTCCGCCGGGCCTGGGCTGCCCTGCTCCGGCATTCCGTCCCAGATCTCCAGGTCGTCCACCTGGCGTGAAAACTTGCCCGGCTCTTCGGCGTCGATGGAAGGGGCTATGATTGAATACAGGTTGCTGGTCCATATACCGGTGCCGAAGGCATCGTCCACCTTGAGCGCTCCGTCGTACCAGAACCTGCTGACGCCTTCATTGAAATTGATGTAGAACTCATAGTGGTGCCACTTGCCGTCGGTCTGTTTGGGACATTCCAGCCAGTTGCCCGCAGTCAGGACCGAGCCTTCGGCCATGGCCGAATAATAAATGGTGTCGCTGTCTGAGAGCGTGAAATGCACGTAGCTCTTTGCCCGGTCCCAGTGGGGGTAGAACACCTTCAGGTTCTCCATGGAATCGTTGCGGACGAAGGTGGGGTAGCGCATCCAGAACGACACGTACAGCTCATCCGTGGGCCACGGATTCAGTGTATCGCCCATCCAGCATAAATGCGCCTGGCTGTTTGTTCCTGAAGAAAAGGCATACCCGGTCCCTTCCCTGCCCGCCGCATTGAGGTTGTACTGGGGAGGGATCAGAATCTGCCAGTTCTTGCCGTACACCGTAAGTCTGTCATCAAGGACCCTGCCGTCGAAATTTTCCGACAGGAGGCATTGCGCGGCGAAACCGTTCACCGGATACAACGCCGCCACGAAGAGCGCGGCGGCAAGCAGTCGAATAGTCCTGAACATAGTTGCTCCTCCAATTCTGAACCGATTTTCTGACGGGATTTCAGAGAGACGGCTTTGGAAACACCATGCTCTGTCGTCCCGGTTATCTGAGGTATTCTCTGATCAGTCAGCCCCTGTTCCCGCCTCGTCACAATAGCCGGCGGAGCGGCCGATCAGGCTGCAACCGCCTCAAGAGGCATGTCTTGACTAACATCTCGCGAAAACGCGTGCAACCGTAATATTCATGGGTAAAAACAGTGTGATACACCCCATGAAGAGGAAAGATTCGAATTTCTCGTATCTTTTGCGGAAAGGCCCGGCGCGAGGGCCGGGGCAAGGATCAGCTTTCGATGCCGCGACGGGCGGGAACGCCCTTCGTATAGTAGTGCTTGACCTCGCGCATCTCGGTAACGAGATCAGCTGCGTCGATGAGGCCCTGCGTCGCACCTCTGCCCGTAAGAACGAGCTCCATTCCGTCGGGCCTGGAATTCATGAGCTCCAGGACCTCTCTTTCGGCAATGAGGGAAAATTTCACGGCCGTGACGATCTCGTCTGCGATAAGCACATCACACGATTTCGAGGTCATGATATCGCGCAGGCGGTCAAAGGCATCGCGGGCGCGGCTCACATCCTTGGGGTCCGGAGGGTCGGTGAAGCGGCAGAAGGTCGGATGACCGTACTGCTCGATGGTCACCCGCCCCTGCATCAGGCGGACGGCATCGAGCTCTGAGTAGTGCCGGCCTTTCATGAACTGGACAATGCAGACCTTCAGGCCGCTGCCCGCTGCCCGCAGGGCAAGCCCGAGGGCGGCAGTGGTCTTCCCTTTGCCGCCCCCGGTATAGATCTGTACATACCCTTTTCCGATTTCGCTCATGAAACCCCGTAAACCTTCCTTCATCTGCCGGCTTTGTTTTCAGCTGCTTCAGGCATTAGAGGCCTGTCTTTCCTGCCGATTCTATCAAGACCAGGCCCTTCCCGAGCTACATGTTCCGCCGGTACCTCCCGCCCACATCGTAGAGCGCCCGGGTGATCTGTCCGAGGCTCGCCACCCTGACGGTCTGCATGAGCTCGGCGAAGATGTTGCCTCCTTCGAGCGCGATTTTCTTCAATCTCTCCAGCGCCTCGAGCGCCTCCTTTTTATGCTTCTCCTGGAATTTGCGGAGATTCTCGAGCTGGCCCATCTTCTCTTCGGGCGTGGCACGGGTGAGCGCAATGCACCCGCCGGGCATATCCACCTCCCCGGCCGTATCCGGGTTTTCGAAGGTGTTTACCCCGATGATGGGGAGTTTGCCGGAATGCTTGAGCTCCTCATAATACAGGGATTCGTCCTGGATCTTGGATCTCTGGTACTGCATTTCCATGGCGCCGAGAACCCCCCTGCGGTCGCTGATGCGCTCGAATTCCTTGAGCACCGCCTCTTCGACGGCATCGGTCAGCCACTCCATGAAGAACGACCCCTGGAGCTTGTTCTCGTTGATCGAGGGGCCAAACTCACGGTTGATAATGAGCTGGATGGCCATGGCCCTGCGGACAGACTCCTCGGTAGGCGTGGTGATGGCTTCGTCGTAGGAGTTGGTATGGAGCGAGTTGCAGTTGTCCTCCAGGGCGGTCAGGGCCTGCAGCGTCGTACGTATGTCGTTGAATTGGATCTCCATGCTGTGGAGCGACCTGCCGGATGTCTGGATGTGATACTTGAGCCTCTGGGAGAGCTCGTTCGCACCGTAGAGGTCGCGCATGGCGATGGCCCAGATCCTCCTGGCAACTCTGCCCAGCACGCTGTACTCGGGATCCATGCCGCTGCTGAAAAAGAATGAGAAGTTGCCCGCGAAATCGTCGATCTTCATCCCGCGGGAGAGGTAATATTCCACATAGGTGAAGCCGTTCGCCAGGGTGAAGGCCAGCTGGCTTATGGGATTGGCGCCCGCCTCTGCGATATGGTAGCCGCTGATGCTCACCGAATAGAAGTTCTCCACCTCGTGTTCGATAAAGTATTCCTGGATGTCCCCCATCATCTTCAGGGCGAACTCGGTTGAAAATATGCAGGTGTTCTGACCCTGGTCCTCCTTGAGGATATCGGCCTGCACCGTGCCCCGAACGTTCCTGAGCACCCAGGCCCTGATCTCTTCCAGCTCTCCTTTGCCCGGTGCCCTTCCCTTTGTCTGCTTGAACTTCTCCACCTGCTGATCGATCGCGGTGTTGAAGAACATGGCCGTCATGATGGGAGCTGGGCCGTTGATGGTCATGGATACGCTCGTGCTCGGGGAGCAGAGATCGAAGCCCGCATAGAGCTTCTTCATGTCGTTCAATGTGCAGATGCTCACCCCGCTCTCGCCGATCTTTCCGAAGATGTCCGGCTCTTCATGGGGATCCTCGCCATAGAGCGTCACACTGTCGAAGGCGGTGCTCAGGCGCTTGGCGTCGTCGTTCCTGCAGAGATAGTGAAATCTCCGGTTGGTCCTCTCCGGGGACCCCTCTCCCGCAAACTGGCGCTTGGGCTCCTCCCATCTGCGCTTGAATGGAAAAACCCCGGCTGTGTACGGAAAGCGGCCGGGAACGTTCTCCTTCTTCAGCCAGGTGAAGATGTCTCCCCTGTCTCTGAACGTGGGCAGGGCGATCTTGGGGATCGGAAGGCCCGAGAGGGAATCGGCTGTGAGCGGGACTTCGATCTTCTTGCCGCGCACCGTGTAGCTGTATGTGCGTCCCTGATATTTTTTTCTCTCCTTTTCCCAGCCCTCGACCAGAGAGAGGTCTTCTTTCGAGATTGAGCTCTTCAGAGCTCTGAGTTTTTCTTTGAGCGCCGATCCCGCCCTGTCTTCGCCCAGTTCTCTGATGAGCTCCTGGACTGCATTCATCATACGGATGCGGTCGCCTGTGCGCAGGGCGTTTTCGTGATAACCCCTCACCGCGCCTGCTATCTCCCGGAGGTAGTGCTCTCTTCCCATGGGTACGATTCCGTGGTACGGCTCAGAGGCGCCGGTTCCTTCGACCGGCGGGATATCCCAGTCTGCAAGCCCCTTCTCCACAAGTTTGCTCACGAGGTTGGAGAACACCCGGTTGATGCCGGGATCGTTGAAGTGGTTTGCGATGGTGCCGAAGATGGGAAGCTGATCGGGATCGGCGTCGAAGAGGCCGTGATTGCGGATATACTGCTTCCTCACCTGCTTGAGGGCGTCCTCCGCCTTTTCGTTCTCGAACTTGTTGACGATCACCATGTCCGCGAAATCGAGCATATCGATCTTCTCGAGCTGCGAAGGAGCTCCGAAGTCCGATGTCATGACATAGAGAGACAGGTCGCTGATCTGGGTCACGGCGGCATCCCCCTGTCCGATGCCGCTCGTTTCCACGATGATGAGATCGAAGCCTGCTGCCTTCAGAATGCCGATGGCGTCCTGAACGGCGTCGGAGAGCTCGTCGCGGGACGATCGGGTCGCCATTGATCTCATGAATACACGCCCGCCGTCGATATGGTTCATCCGGATCCTGTCGCCCAAAAGCGCGCCCCCGCTCCTGGATCGCGACGGGTCCACCGAGACGATGGCGATGGCGTGTCTGGGGTAGTAATTGAGAAAACGTCTCACCAGCTCGTCCGTCAGCGAGCTCTTTCCGGCTCCTCCTGTCCCGGTGATCCCGACGACCGGGGCCGTCGATCCTGATTTTGCAAGTGAGCTTCTGATGGCGTCAAACCCGCAATTCACTTCGGACAGGCTTTTTTCGGCGAGTTGGATGAGGCGCCCGATGAGCGCGTGGTCATCCCTGCTTATCCCGGCGAGACTGCCGTTTACGGGCGGGAACTTCACTTTTCTGGCGGCCGCGATCATGTAGTCGATCATGCCCTGGAGGCCCATAGCCTTCCCGTCTTCGGGCGAAAAGATCCTCGCCACCCCGTAGTCGTGAAGCTCCTTGATCTCGTTCGGCACGATGACCCCGCCGCCGCCGCCGAACACCTTCACATGCCCGCACTCCTTCTTTTTGAGAAGATCGACGAGATACTTGAAGAACTCGATATGCCCGCCCTGGTACGAGCTCACCGCCACGGCATGAGCGCCCTCCTGCACCGCCGCGTTCACGATCTCGTTCACACTGCGGTTATGCCCCAGATGGATCACCTCTGCGCCGCTGTCCTGAAGGATCCTGCGCATGATGTTGATGGATGCGTCATGACCGTCGAAAAGCGCTGTGGCCGTGACAAACCTGACCGGTTCGCTCTGACTCCTCTTTCTCTTCATGATTGAAAACCTTCCTTTTCGTTCATAATATATGAGAATAGCGGTCTTATTGTCATACAGCAGAGCCGGGAATATTTCAATCAGGAACGACAGGTATATTTATTCATTTCGCGCCGATTTTCAAGCAATTTGCCGCTGTTTCTCCTCCGGCGCGGAAGAGGCCCGGGCGGTGAGATGAACTTCACATCATTCCTCTTCGTCAAGCTCGCGGATGCCTTCCCGTATGTTTTCTCTTATGGCTTCGAGCACCTCGCGGTGATTCAGCGGAATCCCGTCGAGCTCCCGGCGGATCTCGCGGGTGTCGAGCGTGTAGATCCTGTCGTTTTTGGTGTGGGTGTAGAGAAAGTCGACATCAGGGCTGCCGAGTATGAGCGCAGTGATCGCGCCTGGAACATCGCCAAGCGGCTGCCTGTCGAGGTGACTGTGCCCGAATCGTGCGTGCACCCTGGTCCCCTGCCCCACTTTCGATTCGATGGCGAAGCTCCCGCCCGTTCTCTGGGCCGCCTGCGCGAGCATGGGAAGCCCGAGTCCGACCTTGCGCACCTTTTTTGTGGTATAGAACGGGTCCATAGCCCTGGCAAGGGTGATCTCATCCATCCCGCAGCCGTTGTCGCGTATCTCCAGCGACAGCATATCCTGATCGAGATCCTCCTTCACGGTGATCTCCACGAAGTCCGCCTGCGCCCGGGTGGAGTTTTCCGCAATATCGAGGATGTGGAGCGCAAGCTCGATCATGATCCCTCCACCACGTATCTGCCGTCCTGTTTTCTCAGGGCCTTGACCACTTCGGCGAAACTGGGCTCATGGAGCGCCATACGCGTGTATGCCCTTCCGATATCCTGAATGAAATGCGCATCCGATGAGGTGATGAACGTGTACGCCGACAACTCGGGGAACTTTTCCCTGCCGCCCTCGATCCCCAGACGGGAGGATATTTCCAGGGCATCGAAGGGCACATTCGGGGGCACGAAACCCAGCTGTCCGATTACACTGAAGCTCGGCCTGTCGATATGGGCGGCGATCGCCGCGCCTCCGTATTCGTGAATCCTGTCCACGAGGTCCTCCAGGGAAACGGCGGTGGCGCCTATCAGCAGCCGCTCGTTGAACCCCTCCACCTCTCCCGCCTCGTTGACGATGGGCTGAAGCCCGAAGGCCTCCTCGTCATTGAGCCCCTCGAGACGGGCATAGATATATTCCTGGAGCAGGGAAAGACCGGACACCTCCCCGAACAGCGCAAGGACATGAGCTTCCTCCCGCGTGGTCACTTCCATGCCCGGGATTACACACAAAGGAGCCCCTCTGGCCGCCCTGAGCACATACGGGACATTCTCCGACGAGTTGTGATCGCAGATCGCAATGATATCGAGCCCCTGGGAAACGGCCTCTTCGACGAGCGCCTGGGGGTGCATATCGAGATCTCCACAGGGGGAGAGACAGGTGTGAACATGCAGATTGCACCGGAAAACGCCGGGCGCGGAATCACCCATGACTCACCTGCTGAACGGGCGCATAAGTGCTTATCCGTTGTTGAGAAGCTGGTACACTTTTCCCACCACCTCGAAGTTCGACCACTCACTCACCATGATGGGAATGCCCTCTTTCTGCGCCTTCTCTATGGTGTCTTTCTCAGGAACAGCCCCCTGCACGATGATAATGCCCGCGAGGTCTTTCAGGGAGGCTACGGCTACGATGTTCTGATGGACCTGTCTCGTTACCCAGACATCGCCGGCGCTACTGTTTGCCATGACGTCGCTGAGGAGATCTCCCGCATAGCCGCCTTTCACCTCTGTTGATTTCAGCTTCTCCCAACAGCACTTGCATTTCAGATTGAGCTTTTCAACAAGTGTTTCCAGATTCATATCCTATCGCTCCTTGGCTCTTACTGTCCGTTGAGCTTCACGACACTCTTGAGACGAGTGCCCTTGCCTATCTCCGAGGTGAGCTCGAACACGTCGGAAAATTTCTTGATGTTGCTCAACCCCATGCCGGCGCCGAACCCCATCTCCCGGATCGACTCGTCCGCGGTCGAATATCCTTCCTGGAGCGCGAGTTCGATATCCGCGATCCCAGGGCCTACGTCATTGGCCTCGATCGTGATCGCATCAGGCCTGATGAACATCTGGATGGTCCCCTGCTCGGCATAGGAGATGATATTGATTTCCGCCTCGAAGGTAATCACCGCAACCTTGCGGATGATGTCCTCGGGCATTCCCTTTTCTTTCAGGCTCTTCTTGATCTCGCTCGATACGATCCCGGCATCGACAAAATCCCTGCCCTGAACATAGTAACTGCCTTCGAGAGACTCGAGGTAATCGTCGTCAGGCAATGTGCTTGTCCTCTACTTCGCTCGCCTTGCGGATACATCCGGTCACTCCCTCCTGAAAGAGCTTGCCGCAGGATTCGAACATGATGTACTGGGTCCACAGGATAGGGATGCCGAGCTCCTTGGCGATCTCGATGAATTTATCGGTGAGAGACTTGCCTCTGCAGACCAGAATTGCAGCGATGTCGAGCGCATATGCGGTCCTTACCGCCTGCGGGTTTGACAGACCGGTGATCAGCAGGCAGCCGGAACGTGCGAAGGCCAGGACATCACTCATCAGATCAGCTCCGAATGCGGTCGTAATTTCCAGGTCCAGTTTATCTTCACCGACGATGACACGTGCATCCAGGATGTCCCTTATCTCTGAGAGCTTCACGCTATTTTTTTCTCCAGCTGATTTTATGTATCGGGTAACACACGGATCATGAAAGTGTCAACAGAATCAGGACGGGCACGAACTCCGATACGCTTTGGAAAGTAATGCGGCTTGGCTGCCGACGCCCCTTCGGCACGCGACACAGACGAGGGGAAATAACGAAGGCCATGTCGCCGAGACGGACATGGCCTTCTTTCCGTCAATAGAATGCTGAAACTAGTCTTTCTTGCACAGCTGGTTCGCGTAGCACATGAAATATGCGACCCCGACGAATATCGCACCACCCACGATGTTGCCGAGAGTGACCGGGATGAGATTGTCGATAAAGAACCCGCCCCAGGTGAGGTTTTCGATGCCGGGCAGGGCTGCTGAGAACTCAGACAGTGCGTCCGTGCCCTTCAGGACGATGCCCATGGGGATGAAATACATGTTTGCCACGCAGTGCTCGAATCCGGATGCGACGAACGCCATGATGGGGAAGAATATTCCGAATATCTTGCCCACAATGTCCTGGGCGGCGAATGCCATCCACACGGCGAGGCACACGAGCCAGTTACAGCCGATGCCGCGGTAGAAGGCCTCTGCAAAGGTGAGGTTCACTTTGCCGTTGGCGATGCCGATAGCCGTCTGACCTACGGCGCCTCCGCCGGTCATCCACAGGGTGGACTTGTACATGATGTACACGAGCAGCAACGAGCCGAGCAGATTGGCGATGTAGACGATCACCCAGTTGTACACGATGCCCTTCATGCCGAACTGGCCGCGTGAAAGGCCGATGGTCATGAGATTGTTTCCGGTGAAGAGCTCTGCGCCGCAGATGACGACGAGCATGAGGCCTACGGAGAACACGGCGCCTCCGAAGAACTTGGAGATCCCGAGTCCGAGTGTCGCCTGAGTCCCGGTGAGCACCATGGTGCACAACTCAGCTCCGAATCCGATATAGGCACCCGCGAAGAGCCCCAGGATAAACATTTGTAAAAACGGAAGATTCGCCTTGTTGTTCCCGGCATTTGCAACAGCTTCTGCAACCTGCACTGGTGTGTTGAAACCCATACATACCTCCATCTAGTTGTGATTTATTATGACTGCCGCTTTCCAGCCCGGAATTCGCTTCTCTTCCGGGCCTTCTGCTCTCATTGATTTCCTTTCGGAGGACTGGATTCGTCATGCATGCCGCCGGGCGGCATGCATGACGCTTGTTTTATGTGGATTTCTAAGCTACTTTTCTTATCTTGACTGCACTCACCTTGTATTCCGGTATGTTGGCGACCGGGTCGATGGCCGTATGTGTCAGCCGGTTTACCGCCGCCTCGCTGTAGTGGAACGGAATGAACACCACACCCTTGTCGCACCGGCCGTTCACCTCGGCGAAGACCTCGATGGACCCCCTGCGGGATGATACCTCGATCTTGTCGCCGTGAGCGATGCCGAGCTTGGCTGCATCGTCCGGATGGATCTCCACGAAGGGCTGAGGCGTTCTCGAGACCAGCCCCTTGGAGCGTCTGCTCATGGTCGCGGTATGGTACTGATACAGGATGCGCCCGGTGGTGAGAAGGAGCGGATACTCGTTGTCCGGAAGCTCCGCAGGATCGATGTGCTCGCACACGCTGAACAGGCCTTTGCCCCGGGTGAACGCCGCGGAGTGGAGAATCTGGGTGCCGGGATGCTCGGTGTTCGGACATGGCCACTGGATACCCTCTTTCTCGATTCTGTCGTATGTGATGCCCGCATAGGACACCGTTACCTTACGGACTTCTTCGAAGATGTCTTTTGCGGATGCGTACTTCCAGTTCGCTCCAAGCCTGTTGGCGAGCAGGGTGATGATCTCCCAGTCCGGCCTGGCCTCACCGGGAGCGTCCACGGCCTTTCTGATGCGCTGGACTCTGCGCTCGGTGTTCGTGTAGGTGCCTTCCTTCTCGCTCCACCCAGCCGTGGGGAGCACGACATGGGCAAGATTGCCGGTCTCGGTGAGGAAGATGTCCTGCACGACGAGAAGATCCAGGTTCTTCAGCGCCTTTTCCACATGCTTCACATCGGGATCGGACATCATGGGGTTCTCGCCCATCACATAGAGGGCCTTGACTGCTCCGCTGGCTGCGGCGTCGATGATCTTCGGGATCGTGAAACCGACCTTATCCGGCAGGGAAACTCCCCACACATCCTCAAAAGGCTTTCTGTCGGCGGCCTCGGTCACCTTTTTGTAGGCCGGGAGGTTGCCGGGCAGACACGCCATGTCGCAGGCGCCCTGGACGTTGTTCTGCCCGCGAAGCGGGTTCACCCCGGTTCCCGGTCTTCCGATCTGTCCGGTGAGCATGGCCAGGTTGGCCAGCGACTTCACGTTGTCTGTGCCGTTGATATGCTGGGTGATGCCCATGGCGTACACGATTGCCGAGGCTCCCGATTTGGCATACAGCCGTGCGGCCTTCTTGAGGTCGCCTGCAGGGATGCCGGAAATCTTCTCGACATATTCGGGTGTGTACTTGCTCACGGTCGCCTTGAGCGCCTCGAAATTCTCGGTGCGCTCTGTCACGAACTTCTCGTTGAGCAGGCCCTCACTGATGATCACGTTCATCATCCCGTTGATCCAGGCGACGTCGGTGCCGGGTTTCTGCCTGAGCCATATGGTTGCGAACTTACCGAGCTCGATGTTCCTCGGATCTGCGAGGATGAGCTTTGCGCCTCTGTGGGTGACTGCGCGCTTGATGAAAGTGGCGATCACCGGATGGTTCTCGGTGGTGTTCGTCCCGGTGATCAGGAAGCAATCCGATTCTCCGAGGTCGGTGATGGAGTTCGTCATAGCGCCCGAGCCGAATGCTGTGGCCAGACCGGCCACGGTCGAGCTGTGTCAAAGGCGTGCGCAGTGATCGACATTGTTCGTCCCGATCACTGCACGGAGGAATTTCTGGAACAGATAGTTCTCTTCGTTCGTGCACCGTGCGGATGAAAGCCCGGCGACTGCGTCGGGGCCGTTCTTTTTCTTGACGGAGCCGAGCTTCTCGGCGACATAGGCGATTGCTTCGTCCCAGGTCGCTTCCTTGAGCTCGCCGTCGACCCTGATCATGGGCTTGGTGAGCCTGTCTTCATGACTCACGAAATCATAGCCGAAACGCCCCTTGATGCACAGGCTGCCGAAGTTCGGAGCAGGCGCGCCTTCGCGGGGCGTGGTGATCTTGAGGATGCGGTTTTCCTTGACATTCACGTCCATCTGGCAGCCGACTCCGCAGTAGGCGCAGGTGGTACGCACTTTCTCGAGATCGTTCGCTCTGCCCTGGAAACGCCCCTGTTTCTCGAACAGCGCTCCCACGGGGCAGACCCGCACGCACTCGCCGCAGAACACGCAGTCTGAGTTTTCATACGTCAATCCGAAAGCGGGCCCTACCGCTGCAGTCGGGCCCCTGCCCGAGTAGTCGAGCACCTGATTGACCTGGACCTCGTTGCACGCCCTCACGCACAGGCCGCAGAGCACGCACTTGTTCATGTCGCGCACGATCATTTCGTTCGCCTGTTCGAGCTCGCGGTATGTTTCCGGTTCTCCGAACCGCGGCGACTCGATGCCGAGTGAGTATGCCAGATCCTGCAGCACGCAGTCTCCGCTGCTTTCGCAGGTAATACAATTGTGGTGGCCCTGGGTCATGAGAAGCTCGACGGAAAGCTTCCGGGAGCTCAAGACCCTCGGCGTTGAGGTATGCACCACCATCCCGTCTTCGGCGGGCATCGCGCAGGATGCAACCAGAGAACGTGCTTTTTCGACTTCCACCACGCACACCCTGCATGCACCCACGGGCTTTATCTGTTCATGATGGCACAGGACGGGAATAGAGATCCCGTTTGCCTTCGCTACCTCATAAACCGTCTGACCGGCTGTGAATTCGCACTTCTTGCCGTCTATGGTTATAACCATATTTCTCCCCCTCGGTTCTCAATATTTTTTAAATGGCCGTTTATTTTTTTCTCTTTTCAGGAATGATCTCAGCATGTTGCCGGTATTCCTGTGTACTTTGTTCATCATCTCGCCGAGACTATGTCTGTTCGGATCGGCACACTATCTATAAATGATTTTAGGTCGGATCACAAGGGGATATATTGAATTTGTTTTAATTTGAATGGGCGCTCGTTCAGTTAGTGATGCATCAAGTGATGGATATCATGTGTGAATTTTTTCATCTATTTGTTCATGATGCTTTCGCATCATCCAGGCGCAGATAAGACTGAAGGCGGGCACGCCCGCCTCCAGTCTTTCGAATCAGTGCTCGGTTCGTCGCCAGGTTACTTTGAAGCAGCCTGCGACTGGTTCAGCTGACCGGCGCTGGCCTTCTTTCCTTTGGGCGGGGTGTAGACCAGTGCGATGATGAAGCCCAGTATGAGCAGGCCCGCTGCGATATACAACGCCTGAGGCTTGAAGGCCTCGAACACGAAGGGACCGATGATGCCGGCCGCGCTCCATGCGGTCAGCATGAAGCCATAGACCTTGCCGATATAGGCCGGTCCGAAGGCGTCAGCCGCAAAGGCGGGCATCGTGGCGAATCCGCCGCCGTAGCATGCCAGCAGGTAGCAGGACACGACCATGAAGAGATAGTAGTTGGACACATAGCCCATGGCGACCAGCAGGTAAATGACTGCCTGAGTAACGAACATGGTGAGGAAGACGTTCTTTCGGCCTATGTTGTCGGAGATCTTGGCCCAGAAAAGCCTTCCCAGGCCGTTGAAGATGGCCGCAATGGCGACCACGGTGCCGCCCGCTGCCGCGGCGGCTGCGACCTGCTCGGGCGTCAGATCGCCCAGAAGGCCCATAGTCTTCCTGTACACATCCTGAGCAAGCGGGGAGTGCTGCGAAATGAGGCCCAGTCCTGCGGATATATTGAGGCAGAGCATGGCCCAGAGCATCCACCACTGGCGCTTCTTCAAGGCCTCGCCCAATGTAAAGGAATCAGCGGCCGAAACCGTAGTTGCTGCGGGTTTGAATCCGGCCGGCAGCCAGCCCTGCGGAGGATTCTTGAACAGCTGGGCGGATCCTGTTACCAGAATGAGGAAAATGACGCCCCAGATATACCAGGTCTTGGCGACGCCCGAAGCAATGACCTGCCCGGCTGCATCCACCTCGCGGAAGGCAAAGATCATATGAGGCGCAATCTGCCCCATGAAAAATGCTCCGGCGCCGAAGCCCATTACCGCAAGCCCCGTGACCAGGCCGCGCTTATCGGGGAACCAGCGGATCAGCGTGGCGATAGGGGTCACGTATCCGAAGCCGTTGCCCAGAGCGGCGATCACACCGAAGCCCAGGTACAGGAGTGCGATGCTTCCGACCTGGTCGGCATATCCGGCGACCAGAGTGCCGACGCCGAAGAGAATGCCGCCAATGGTGGCGACGAAGCGGGGCCCCTTCTTATCAACGAGCGTTCCGCCGAAGGCTGCGGACAATCCTATGATGAGCATAAGCAGCATGAAGGTGTACTGAACGGTCTTGCCGTCCCATCCGTGCATGTTCATCAGGGGATTTTTGAAAACCGACCACGCGTAGACCGTACCGAGGCAAAGCTGAATTATGACAGCGGCAACAGCTATCCACCAGCGTTTGCTTTCCAGATTCTCATTGCCCATACTAGAATACCTCCTCCGATTTCTTTATTCGCGCTCTCAAGTCAAAAGACCTTGCAGCCATTTACAAGCTGACGAAATACGTCCGGTCACCCGGATGAACAAAAACACGGGATGGAGATCGTATCGGCCGGTATGCCCGAGCACTGCGGCTGCGGATACTGTCCGGTTGCATGATCCCTCCCTTAAACATCGTCTGCTGACCTTTCTCAGCCAGCCCTGCGGCGTATAATCTATAGCCTGTCTTTTGATAAATCTCAAGAAAATATGTTCTCTCGATGCCGTCTGTTCGCAGACAGACCGAAACCTCTTCCATCATGAAAAAAGCCCTTACCATCCGCTTGAGATGGCAAGGGCTTTTTCATCACATACCTTTCGATAAAACCACTCTTGTAGGCATCCAGTATGACAGACGCCTCTTCAGCGCAGAGTCATCAGATCTCCGCGTCGCACCGCAAGCACCGGCATGCCTCTTTGAATGCCGCCTTCTTGGTGTAGCCGAGCTCCACTTCCTGGAAGTTGGCAACTCTCTTGGCCACGGCAAGCTCGGGCATTGCGGCTTTGGGAGTTTCGATCACCTCCTCGTCCACCTCGAACGGGATGTCGATCTTTTCCTCTTCCGGGGCCTTGTATGCAGGCTCGTTGTTCTTCACCCTGATAAACGCGTCAACGTCTTGCGCGGCCTGATGTCCCATGGCGATGGCTTCCACCACCGTGGCAGGGCCCGTTGCGGCGTCTCCGATGATGAACACGTTCTCTGCCGTGGTCTTGTTCTTGCTGCGCGAGGTGATCTGTATGCCGCCCCACTTGTCCTTCTTCACATCGGACTCTGCGGGGATGAACGAGGTGTCCGCAGACTGGGAGATGGCCGGTATGATGGTGTCGATGCTCAGGGTGTACTCGCTGCCCTCGATGGGAACGGGCTTGCGCCTTCCGGAGCGGTCGAACTGGCCGAGCCTCATCTTCTGGCACACGACTCCCGTGAGCTTGCCGCCTTTGCCGACCAGCTTCACCGGGGCGACCAGATACTCGATCTTCACGCCTTCATGCTCGGCAGCGACGATCTCGTGCTCCCAGGCGGGCATGTCTTTGCGCTCTCTGCGATAGAGGATGGTGACATCTTTCGCTCCGAGCCGAATCGCGGTCCTCGCTGCGTCGATAGCGGAGTTCCCGCCGCCGACGATCGCCACCTTGGCGCCGATCTTCACGTTCTTGCCGAGGTTGACTTCCCTCAGGAATTCGGTCGCGCCCCAGACGCCCTTGAGGTCTTCGCCCTCGATATCCAGCTTCCAGCTCTTGTGAGCGCCCACGGCCAGCACGACCACGTCGTAGTTCTTTCTCAGCTTGTCGAACGAGATGTTCTTACCCACCCTGTAATTCGTCTTGATCTCGACACCGAGCGCCTCGATGTCCTTCACCTCCTCGGCGATCACGTCCCTGGGGAGACGGTACTCGGGAATGGCGTAGCGCATCATGCCTCCCGCATAAGGAAGCTCTTCGAACACCGTCACCTTGTAGCCGCGTTTCGCCAGGTCCTGTGCAGCCGTCAGACCCGCCGGGCCAGCGCCGATGACAGCGATCTTTTCCTTGCGGGTGACGGGCACCGGCTCGATCACGGGCTTCTTGCCGTTGTCGGCGATGTAGCGCTTGAGCCAGGCGATGGCCATGGGGTCGTCAAGCTGGCCCCTGCGACACTTGGATGCACAGAATTGGGGACACACGCGCCCGCATACGCCGGGGAACGGGTTTGTCCTCTTCATGACCCGGTACGCATCTTCCAGCCTGCCCGCCCGAATGAGCGCGATGTACGCGGGAACGTCCATCTCGATGGGGCATGCATGCTGGCACGGAGACTTGAACAGCGCGGAGCACACCGCGGCGGGGCACTTCTTGTCGTAGATATGGGCTTCGTACTCTTCCCTGAAGTAGCGGATGGTCGAGAGCACCGGGTTCGGAGCCGTCTGGCCGAGCCCGCACAGCGCCGAGTCCTTGATGATGGAGGCCAGCTCTTCGAGCAGATCGATGTCGCCGTCCCTGCCCTCGCCCTTGCAGATCCTCTGGAGGATCTGGAGCATGCGCTTGGTACCCTCGCGGCACGGGGTGCACTTGCCGCAGGACTCTTCCTGGCAGAACTCCATGAAGAACCGGGCCGTGTCCACCATGCAGGTGTCCTCGTCCATGACGATCAGACCGCCGGAGCCCATGATGGCGCCGAGCTTCACGATCTCTTCATAGTCGGTGGGCGTGTTGAGCGCCGCGGCGGGGATACAGCCGCCGGACGGGCCGCCCAGCTGGGCCGCCTTGTATCCTTTGCCGTTCCTGATGCCGCCGCCGATGTCGAAGATGATGTCGCCGATGGGAGTGCCCATGGGCACTTCGACCAGGCCCACGTTGTTCACCGCGCCGGTGAGCGCGAACACCTTGGTGCCCTTTGACCGCTCGGTGCCGATGGAGGAATACCAGCTGCCGCCCTTAAGGATGATCTGCGGGATGTTCGCGTAGGTTTCCACATTGTTCAGAACAGAGGGCTTTTGCCACAGACCCTTTACCGCGGGGAACGGCGGTCTCGGCCTCGGCATGCCGCGCTTGCCCTCGATGGAGCCCATGAGAGCGGTCTCTTCGCCGCATACGAATGCGCCTGCGCCCTGGTACACCTCGATGTCGAGGCTGTAGCCTGAACCGAGGATGTCATTACCCAGCAGACCGTAGGCCTTGGCCTGCTCGATGGCGAGCAGCAGCCGTTTGATGGCCAGAGGGTACTCCGCGCGGCAGTAGATGTAGCCCTTGTTTGCGCCGATGGAGTATCCGCCGATGATCATTCCCTCCAGAACTGCATGAGGATCGGCTTCAAGAATGGACCGGTCCATGAACGCCCCGGGGTCGCCCTCGTCGGCGTTGCAGAGGATGTATTTCATATCGCCCTGGGACTTTCTGGCGAAGGACCACTTCAAACCGGTGGGGAATCCTCCGCCGCCTCTTCCGCGGAGACCCGACTTCTTGACCTCCTCGATAACCTCGTCCGGGGTCATCTGGGTGAGAGCCTTGGCCGCTCCCATATAGCCGTCTCTGGCAATGTACTCGTCAATCTTTTCAGCGTCGATGAGGCCCCTGTTTTTCAGGGCGATGAGCATCTGCTTGCCGAAGAACGGGATGTCGAGCATGTGGGGGATGGGGGTTTCCGTGACCGGCTCCTTGTACATGAGCCTCTTGACCGGCCTTCCCTTGACTATGTGCTCTTCGATGATCTCCTTGACGTCATCCGCCTTCACATACTGGTAGAAGGTGCCCTCGGGATAGATCACCATGATCGGCCCGGCCGCGCAGAAGCCGTTGCACCCGGTTTCGACGATCGCCACCTCATCGGTGAGCCCTTTTGCCGCTATTTCCTTGACCACTGCCTGGTGAACGCCCTCGCTGCCGGACGCTCTGCAGCCGGTACCGCCGCATACGAGAATATGAGCTCGAAAGACCTTCATTTACTTTCCCCCTTCCTGCTCTCTGCCCCGCGCAAGCACGAAGTCCGTCTGGATTTCGCCGCCGAGGACGTGCCGTTTGAATATCTGGCGGGCCTTGTTCTCGGTAAGGAACTCATAGACGATGGGCTCCTTGCCCTGCACTTCGACGGTCGCGAGCGGCTCGCGGCTGCAGATGCCGATGCAGCCCGACGTGGTGATGAGCACGTCATCGACGTTGGCCTCGCTGATTTCATTCATGAATGTATCGAGAATGCCCTTGGCGCCGGAAGCGATTCCGCATGTGCCCATATGGACGGTCAACTTCACGCGCTTCTTTCCGGCTCGGAACTGATCTTCTTTCTCGACCTTTTCCTTGATCTTTTTGAGATCGTTGATCGTTAGCTTCGCCATGGCGGCCTCCTATCGGTACTGGGCAAGAACGCCCGTAAGCTTCGCAGGCTTCATCTGGCCGTGAGTGTCTTCATCGATAACTACAACCGGCGCGAGCCCGCAGGCGCCCAGGCAACGCACGGTCTCCAGAGAGAAGTTTCTGTCGTCGGTGCATTCGCCGGGCTCGATGCCCAGGCTGTGGACCAGCTCTTCGAGGATCCTCTGGCCTCCGCGCACATAACAGGCCGTTCCCAGGCATACCCTGATGACATGCTTGCCCCGAGGAACCATTGTAAAGAAAGAGTAGAACGTCACCACCCCGTACACATTTGCAACGGGCAGGTTGAGCCCCTTCGCAACACGGTACTGAATCGCCATGGGAAGATATCCGCATACGTCCTGGACCTGCTCGAGAACCGGAATCAACGCCCCCGGTTTTGACTTGTGACTGCCAATAATCTCATCGACTTTTGCGAGCTGCTCTGGGGTGAAATCCTCCAGCCCCGCTTCCATTTGAGTCGTATCAATACCTGCCACTTTGTCCTCCCTTATGTTCCCTTATATTCTTTGTACATGCCTCGTACGTATCTCGTCTCCTCGACTTCTTCGACATATCATGCCTTTCGTCTCGCTTCAAGCCCAAACTGAATGATGGCTCACCATTCATGGACTCAATTCTTCTATTTTGTTCGCGTCTTACGACCTTTCCGGAGCTTCCTGGCATGGGAACCGAAACGCCTTTCCGTAAGGCCCTGTTCATGAGACAGGAAAAATCACCTTTGGAATACTCCTCGGGGAGCCCCCGGCAAGAAGAATCCTGGAAATGCCGGTTAGCGATATAATACGTCTCGGGATCGAAATCAAGAGATATCTGCCTGCAAAAGCAGATCAAATTTGCCGCTTGACACATCCAATGCAACCTCAATAAGTTAGTGCCCTCATGACAGGCATCGTATTGATCGGCGGCAGATCGAGCCGGTTCGGCTCGGACAAGGTTGTAACTCCGATGGGGGAGAAGATCCTCATCGAGCGCGTCACCGATGTCATCGCCCCGCTCTTTGAGGATGTCTTTCTCATCGGCCACAGACGCGAAGGGCTCGAAGCCTTCAACATCGTGGAAGACCTCATCCCGGGCCGGGGGCCTCTGGGAGGCATCTATACCGCGCTGAGCGTATCAGAGACTCCCCACTGTTTTGTCTTCGCGGCCGATATGCCCAATCTGAGCCGGGACCTCATCGAGTATATGATCTCGGTCTCGGACGATCACGATGCGGTCGTTCCTGTGTGGTCAAAGGGCAGGGAGCCGCTCCATGCCATCTATCACCGCAGAATACTCCCGATCATCGCCGATCTGCTTCAGAAAAACGCATTCCGGATATTCGACCTCCTCTCTGGCGTCGATACCCTGATCATACCCGAGAAGACGATCCGGCAGTTCACCGATCCCGCCGTCACCTTCGCAAACATCAACACACTGGCCGATATGCAGCTGGCCACCTGAAGAAGAGGCGACGGGTTCCGCCCGCAGAAGCCGGCGCGTCCGGCGCGGGCCGTGCGGAAAATTATTACCGGTCTCATCGGGTTGCCTTGGAAATCAGGGAGACTCTGTGATATATGTTCACTGAAATGATGGATGAGACCAATCTTCTCAGCAGCATCACGGCCCTCATGAAGAAGGCCTGCACCGTGCTGCCCGATGACGTGCACCGCGCGCTTTCCCTGGCGTACGCCGGCGAGCGCAAAGATTCGATCGCCTGCGAGACCCTGGGTATGATACTTCAGAGCGCCGCGCTCTCCGCCGAGGCCGGACTCCCTGTCTGCCAGGACACCGGGGTGCCTCTGGTCTTCGTCCGGGCCGGCACGGTCCCGGACATGTCCGCTGTCGAGACGGCCGTCAGGCGGAGTTTGAAGACGCTCACGGAAGCAGGGCTCCTCAGACACAACTGCGTGGATGCGGTGACCGGGAAAAATACGGGCGACAATATAGGCCCGCACGTGCCGCAGATCCATTTCTCCCCGACCGATGCCGCCGCCACTGTCGGCGTGATGTTCAAAGGGGGCGGCTCCGAGAACGTGAGCGCCCAGTACTCCCTGCCCTGCCCCGAGCTCGATGCGGGCAGAGATCTCGACGGGGTGAGGAAATGTATCCTGGATGCCGTGTTCAGGGCGCAGGGCAAAGGATGCGCCCCGGGCATTCTCGGGGTCTGCATCGGGGGTGACAGGGCGTCCGGCTTCCTCATCGCCAAGGAGATGCTGTTCAGAAGACTCGATCAGAGGAACGACTCGCCCGTGCTCGCCGGGCTCGAAGACACGATCGTGGAGCAGGCAAACTCGCTGGGGATCGGCCCCATGGGCCTCGGCGGCAAGACCACTCTCCTGGGCGCCAAGATCACAGCCGCCGGGAGGCATCCGGCCTGCTACTACGTCACCGTGAGCTACTCCTGTTGGGCCACGAGACGCGCAGCCGTCGAGCTCGACAGCGATGGAAGGATCGCCGGATGGCTCTGAAAACCGTCTCATCCCCTCTTTCTCCTGAGATTGCCCGGTCCCTGCGCGTAGGCGATCAGGTAAGGCTGTCCGGAAGAATCGTCACGGCCAGAGACGAAGTGCATCGATACCTCGCCTCGGGCGGCGCCCCGCCTGTGGATCTCCAGGGGCTGGTGATCTATCACTGCGGCCCGGTGGCTGTGCAGGAGAAGGGCATCTGGCGGGTGACCGCAGCCGGACCCACGACCTCCATGAGAGAAGAGCCCTATGAGGCTCGGGTGATCCGCTCGCACCATCCGGGAGCGATCATGGGGAAAGGCGGCATGGGCGAAAACACGCTCCGGGCGCTCCAGTCGGAAGGATGCGCCTATCTCCATCTTACCGGAGGGGCCGCGGCGGCCGTCGCACGGAGCATCACCCGCGTCGAGGATGTGTATCTCCTCGAGTTCGGTCTGCCCGAAGCCATGTGGGTGCTGCATGTAAAGGATCTCCCCGCCCTGGTCACCATGGATTCTACCGGGCGTTCTCTCCACAGGGATATCGAGCGGGATTCCCAAGAGAACCTGCAACAGATATTGAGGCGCCCCTTCAACAGTGCTGAAGGGACATGATGAGCGGTTTAGCCGCTGCCTCCCTCCTGTATTTTCTCTTTGGACCGCTTCCGTCGGGGTCCCCGGAGAAGAGAAGGATGGGAAGCCCGACGGAAGGCCGCCGGAAGTAATCGGACAGAAGACCCCTTGTTTGAGGACCGCACTCGCTAAGGGGAACATACGAGAAGGAGGAATGGTGTATGAAGGTCAATGATCTGTTCAATCTCAAGGGCAAGGTAGCCATCGTGACCGGAGGAGGGAGAGGCATCGGCAGGTTCATCGCCGAGGGTCTGGCCGAGGCGGGGGCAAACCTTGTCATCGCATCCCGGAAGGTCCAGAAATGCGAGCAGGCGTGCGAAGACCTGAACGCTCTCGGGGTCAAGACACTGGCAGTCAAATGCGACATGTCTTCTGACGAGGACATCCAGGGCCTCGTGGATGCGGCCATGAAAGAGTTCGGCAAAATCGACATCCTCGTGAACAATGCTGGCATAACCTGGGGCGCGCCGACGCTCGACTTTCCCCAGGACAAGTGGGACAAGATCTTTGCCGTCAATGTCCGGGGGGTGTGGGTGCTTTCCCGGAAGGTCGCCAACATCATGAAAGATCACGGGGGCGGCAAGATGATCAACATATCATCACTCTTCGGCTCCCGAGGCTCCATTGAAGAGGGCCACCCAGCCGTGGCGTACAACCCATCGAAGGCGGCGGTGGAGGTCCTGACCAAGAACCTCGCGGTCAAGCTCGCCCGGCACAAGATCTACGTCAACTGTATCGCTCCGGGCTTCTTCCGCACCGACATGATGGAATACATCTTCAAGCCCGAAATGAAGGCGATCCTGGACATCATGATCGGGCAAATCCCCTTGAAGATGTACGGCGAGGCCGACCACATCAAAGGCATCGCAGTATATCTCGCATCCCCGGCGTCTGATTTCGTGACCGGCGCAGTGATCCCGGTTGACGGCGGACTCGGGGCCATGTAACGGAGCGGTCGCTCCGGGCTCGAAACAAAGAGAGCCCCGTGAACGCTTTTTCTGCCCCGGGGCTTTCTCATCTTCTCCCACGTTTCTCACGCCCGGATTTCCGGCATGGCTGCCGGGTACGGGCGGAAGCATCCCTCACCTTTCAGATCACGCCGGTGATGCGCCGGACGGCCTCTGGAATGTCATTGCCCAGAATATGGAGGCGCAGCACCTTCCTGCCCTTCTCCACAAGCGCGTTCAGGTCGCCAAGGGCCTGTGCGCTCTTGAGCGTCCCGAAAGAAATGGATGAGTTCTTCGAGCCCGGCTCGTCCGGGATCGCGAGATCTTCGGGGCTTGCGCAGGTGAGCTGGAGAAAGAGCCCTCGCCCTGCATCGCCTTTGTGGAGCTGGCCCGTGGAGTGGAGATACCGGGGCCCGTATCCGCATGTGACCGCGACCCTGCGCGAGTCCCTGATCTTCGTGCGCAAACCGTCAAGTGCGGCGCCGGTGTCTTCCGAGGGAGGCAGGTACGCCTGGACGGCGACATAAGACCCGTCTTTCGCTACGTCGAGGAACGAGGCGAGAGCATCGCCGAGTCTGCCCGCCCCGGCATCGCCGTAGACGCTGATGCCCTGATCCGTAAGTGTTGGATCGGGTTCGGGAAGAGCCCCGGTTTTCCGGAATCCGTCAACCGCCTCCCGGGCGCGGTTTTTCGCAGCCTCCACATCGGGCTGGTCAAAGGGGTTGATGCCGAGAATGTGCCCGGCCACGGCAACGGCTGTCTCCCAGAGGAAGAACTGCCCGCCGAGGTCAAGGATGTCGTGCAGGGTTATACGCACCACGGGGTGGCCGGCCTTCTCGATCTTTTCAAGCCTGCCGGTGCATGTTTCATCGCCGTCCATGCACAGATGGATAAAGAGCCTGTCGTCGCGGTACTGCCCGGGAAGCCCCAGGTGCTCGTGCACGACCGGCACGATGCCCCTGCCCTGTTTGCCCGTGCTCTCTGCGATGAGCTGCTCCACCCAGTCGCCGAATGCCGAAATCTCTTTCGACATGACAAAGGTCGCCTTGTTCCTGCCCGCCAGCGCCGCCTCCCCGAGGATGGCGCCCAGCCTGCACCCGAGGTTCGGTCCCGAAGGCGGGCAATCCCTTGCCTCGCAGTTCTCGGCCATGATCAGCGCCCTGTCCAGAAGAGTCTTGATGTCCGCCCCGATCAGGGCCGCCGGCACGAGGCCGAAATGAGAGAGGGCCGAATACCTGCCGCCAAGATCGGGATCGGCGAGGAAGATATTCCTGAAGCCGTACCGCCCGGCCGTTTCCACCAGCGGCGAGCCGGGATCGGTAACGGCAATGAAATGCCCGCCCGCTCGGTCTTTTCCCAGAGCGTCGCTCACCACGGTGTAGAAGTATTTGAAGAGAGAGATGGTCTCCACGGTGGTTCCGGACTTGGTGGACACGATAAACAGGGTCTTTTCCGGATTGAGCCTTCCGCGCACCGACGCCAGGAACCCGGGATCGGTGGTGTCTATCACCGCAAGGTCGAGATACCCCTCGCGGACTCCGAAAACCGCGCGCATCGTCTCAGGGGCCAGAGAGGACCCGCCCATCCCGAGGAGCAGAGCATGGGTGTATCCGGCCGAGACGATGTCTCTGGCGAACTGCTCCATCCCGTCGGCGCTCTCGAGAATGGCATCGGGCAAGGAAAGCCAGCCGAGCCTGTCTGCGATGCCGTCGGGTTTTTCGCTCCACACGGTATGGTCGCGCCTGCGGATGCGGGACATGACGCCGTCCCTGCTCAACGCTTCCATGCGGGCATCGACCGGCTCGCGAAGCCCGCCAAGTTCGGCGGTGAGCTGATGCCACCCGGAAATGATCGTTCGCCTTTTGGCCGCGATGCTGTCCATGAGCGAGCGGAAAGACCCGGCGAAGAGCTCCACACCGTCGTCCTGCAGCTTGCCGGTCACCGCCTCCAGATCGATACCCGCCCGCTCGATCTGCGCGATCTGCTCGTGCGCCTCTTTCAGCCCGACGCCGAGGGTGTTTTCCGTTTTTCCATGGTCGAGGTATGCCTTGAGCGTGGCGGGAGGGAGTGTGTTGACCGTGTGGGGGCCGATGAGCTCATCCACGTAGAGGGTGTCCGGATACCGGGGATTCTTGGTGCCCGTGCTCGCCCACAGCAGCCTCTGGGGCCGCGCGCCCTGCCGCTCGAGCCACCGCCATCTTTCGCCCGAAAAAATTTCGCCGAAAAGGCCGTAGGCAGCCTTTGCGTTGGCCACAGCGATTTTTCCCGTGAGGTCGCTCAGAGAACGCTTTTCGAGCTCCGGGTCGAGCGAGGTGTCTACCCTGCTCACGAAGAACGAGGCGACCGACGCAACACTTCGGATATCTCTCCCCGATGCCAGGAGCTTTTCCAGGCCGTTCAGGTAGGCGTTCGCCACCTCCTCATAGCGCCTGACGGAAAAGAGCAGAGTCACATTGACGTTGATGCCTTCCGCAATGAGGGTTTCAATGGCGGGCACCCCCTCTTTGGTGGCAGGAACCTTGATCATGATGTTCGGGCGGCCGAGCAGGGAAAAAAGGCGCCTGGCTTCCTCGATGGTCCTTTTCGTGTCATAGGCGAGCACCGGGCTCACCTCGATGCTCACGTATCCGTCCAGCCCGCCGGTCTCGTCGTATACCTTTCGGAACAGGTCCGCGGTCAGGCTGATGTCGGTAAGCGCGAGACGCTCGTATATCTCCTCCACCGAGGCGCCCTCCCGCACCAGGGCCCTGAGATCGTCGTCATAGTCGGAGCTGCCCGCAATGGCCTTCTCAAAAATAGTCGGGTTCGAGGTCACTCCGCGGACACCCTGATCGATCAGCGATTGCATTTCGCCCGAGGTGATGAGCGACCTGCGGATATAGTCGAACCATATCGCCTGCCCGATACGGGCCAATGTATGGAGTTTTGCCATGTCCATGCTCCTTTGCAGTTGATTGAGAGGTGTCTGAACCGGTTTTCTACCTTACAGGAATCAGGAGCAAAATCTCAAGGGTCTTTCTTACGGCGACAGGGTGTTCATGATCTCCAAGCCGAAGAAGGCGGCGCCCAGCAGCCCTGTCCGGGGATTGAGGATGACGTGCACCGGAAAAGGAGTGAGGACATGCGAAAGCCGGCCCTTGCGGAAAAATGACTCCATGAACGGGCTTTCATCAATGATCGATATCAGTCTGGAGGGTATGCCCCCGCCCACGTACACGCCGCCGGCCGCGAGAAAATTCAGCGCCAGATTGCCGGCCTCGGCCCCGAGGATGGAGAGGAACATGCGGACAGTCTGCCTGCAGATCTCGCAGGATTCCTCCCCGCCCAGGCCGGCGCTTACAATCAGCGCGGTCGTATCTGGCTCCCGGGCGAGCTTTTCCGCAAACCATCCGGGCTCCTCGTAAATCCCTTTGTCTTTCAGAAAGGAATAGATGTTGGGGATGCCGGTGCCCGAGCAGACACGCTCGTAGCTCACATGATCGAAGCGCTCCATAAGATACTTCAGCAGCTCGAGCTCCAGGGCGTTTGAGGGACCGAACTCGGTATGGCCGCCTTCCGATGCATGAGCGATATAGTGCCGCCCGTCCCAGGTGAGATACGCTTCCCCGAGACCGGTGCCGGCAGCGATGACCGCCTTCGGCCCAGTCCTGTCCGCAACGCCCCGGTTCAGCGTGAAGAGATCTTCGTCCCGAAGCAGGGCGATGCCGTAGGCGACCGCCTGAAGGTCGTTGATGAGCTTCACCCTTGTGAGTCCGAACTCTTTCCGGAGACGCGACGCATCGATCTCCCAGGACAGATTCGTTATCCGTGCCCGCTCTCCCATCACCGGCCCGGCAACCCCGAACACTGCACGGTCGACATCCGTGACGCCGTGCCGGTCGGTGAATTCCCGGACAACGGCCTCCAGGGAGCCATACGATCCGCTTGGCCGGGTATCTTCATAAAGCGGCTTCTCAGGACCGTCTTCCGACGTGAAGAGGGCGAGAATGGTCTTGGTGCCTCCGATATCGCCTGCAATCAATTTCATCATTCACTCCGCATCAAATCAGTATAGAATATATTATCCACTATACTGTCTCTCTTTACAACACGATGGATAACCGGGCTCCGGGTATATCCAGGTTTTCCGTGATGTTCCCGGCTTCGGGCTTCAGCGGGAGGCGGTCCCCGGACCGGCCTGTCATGCCGGGAAACTCAATCTCACAACATTCTGCGACTCGAAGATGTTCCGTATCTTGTTGACATAGTCTTTCTCCCTGATCGGTTTTCTGATGTACGCATCCGCGAGCTTCCCCTCGAACAGCTCTTCCAAGTCGCCTGTCTTCACGCTTCCTGAGCAGATCAGGATCTTGATGTGCGGGTACTTGAACTTGACGAAATGGATGAACACGATCCCGTCCATGCCCGGCCGGTTGATATTGGTCGAGATGAGGTCGATGCCCCCGTGTTTCTGCTCGATGATCTTCAGCGCGGTATCACTCGATGGAGCGGTGAGGATTTCCATATCATACTCTTCGAAGCCGTGCTCGATGATCGCCCTGATGAATGATCTCACCACACGCTTGTCATCCACGACCAGAACGATCTTTTTTCTCTTCACGCTCATGAAGCATGTCCTCTGCTGTAGCTATGTATAACCTTTCGGAGTGAATTCCCAAAGAGGACTTCACTCGCGCGCCGCATTATCCTATAATATCCTTCTGGAGAATGAACGATGCCGGAAAGAGAACGGATCCTCCTCCATACCTGCTGCGGGCCGTGCGCAACCACATGTGTCGAGCGGCTTTCTTCCGAGCGCGATGTCGTGCTCTTTTTCAGCAATTCGAACATCGCGCCCGAGGAGGAGTATATCAAGCGCCTCCGGGCGGCGGAAAGGCTGGCGGAGATCATGAATGTCGCGATCATTCAGGATGCCTATGATCACGAGGCATGGCTCAGAAACATACGGGGTCTGGAAGACGAGCCGGAAGGCGGCGGGAGATGCGGGAAATGCTTCGCGTTCAGCCTTGCGAAGGCAGCGGCGGCGGCGGAGAAGCTCGGCATTCCCGCGTTCACGACGAGTCTGAGTGTGAGCCGCTACAAATCCTCGTCGCAGATCTTTTCCGTCGGCAGGGCCTTTGCCACATTTCAGTCCATCGATTTCAAGAAAAGAGGCGGCTATGACCGCAGCATCGAGCTCAGTCGTCAATACCGCCTCTACCGGCAGAAATATTGCGGATGCGAGTTCAGCAGGCGCGTCTGATAATACCGGGGCTCTCTTAGATATGGATGAGCCTGTACAACCCGGCTACTCAGCAGCCGCCGGCTTCTCTTCAGGTGCGGCCTCGGCCTTTTCCGCCTTCTTCTTCCCTTCCTTCTTCACAGGCTGCTCGGACCCTTCTTCCTTTTTCTTTTTTTTCTTGGCCTTGGGTTCTTCTACGGGCGGGGCCGCCTTCTTGCCCTTTTCCTTCTGAGGAGCGGCCTTTTTCTCTTCCCTGAGCCTCGCCATGTCTTCGAGCTTCTTTTCGTTCGCAGCTATTGCAGCGAGCCTCAAGTTCGTGTCGGTAATCTTGGCCTTGAGTTTCCTGACCGCGTTGTCCTTTTCTATCTGTCGCTCGTCGAAGCCCTTCTCTCTCAGCTCTTCCCTGCGCCGAGCCAGCTTTTCCACCCAGTAGGTTCTCTGCGTCTCGCGCGCGCCCCGAAGCTTTGAAGCCATATCTTCTCCTTTCACTCTGGATATTCACACATGCACCCGTACCACAAGAGCCTCTTTTGAAGCGCCTTTCACGTAAGGGTGTTTTTCTCTAGCACAGTTTGTTCCGGATTTCCAGCATCAGAGAGGCCAGGCCCCGAAGCCGAGCTTTCCCGAAATATCATGAGGTTCTTTCACTATACTCGTTCAGGTCCAGATACAGCGAACCGAACTGAATGGAGGCCGCGTCATGGTGATGAAATGATGGCGCGAACAATGAGAGCCTCTCCTTTTCAGGGTGGAACGAGACGGTGATGCCCAGGACGACAGCGAGATTCTCCGGGTCGCACATGGCCGTCAGCAGGCTTCTGTATGAAAGAGGTCCGGCAGCGGCCGGGGTCATACCGTGCATGCCCATGCCCGATATGTCGAGATCCTGGGCAAACGCATCACGGAAGTATGCCCTGAACAGGCTTTGCCGGTGCCTGCGCCTCTGGCGTTGGGTACGTACCGCCACGGCCGGGGAGACGGGTATTCGGTGTATCGTTATCCCGGGGTGCACAGCGAAGTTCCCGAGCAGAGCCTCGAGCTCGTTACCGCGCTGGATCGCCGCCAGAACATCAGGCTCGAGCAGATCGATCAGATGATACTGAAACTCCTGCGCGGCCCTGCTCAGCACGAACCCGGAAGAATCAATAATGATGATCTTGTAGCCCAGGGCGTCCGCCTTTCCGGCGAGTCTCTTCACCCCGCTCATGCAGGCGAGTGTATGACCTCTCGGAGAAGTCGAACCGATAAAATACAGAAGCGGCCTGCCGGCCGGTACTCCCGCCGGGCCCAGCCCCTGCATCCCGATGGTCCCGGGAGGGCCGATGGATGACTGGCCCGGGTCGCAGTCGACATATGCAGCCGGCGACTCCCTGCTCAACGCCCCGGCGAGATACCTGCAGAGAACGGATTTCCCTCGATCCGGCGCACCGATGACATACACGGTCCGCACGCCCGGTCTTTCTCGGATGGCCGAGGCGAGATCTATCCAGCGGCTGTCGATCGGGATCGCATGGGATGCCTTCATGCAGTATATGATCCCGCATGTGCGAGAGTATATCAATCCAGCCCGCCGATGCCGCACAGGGCGGATATTCCCTTTGAGTCGTGTTCATGAGGAACTCGGATGTGACTGAAGGGCCAGAATGCCTGAGGACGTCCGCGGAACACGGGTGGTTCCCCACGGTAGCGTCGGGCGGCCATTCCGGCCGGAAAGCCGGGGGGTGGTCATTCTGCAGCCGGGACCGACAGCCGCAATTCCCGTGATCAGGATCGCGACAGCCGGCAGGATGGCTTGACTCAACTCAATACAGCAGTACTATGACATACAGAAGTATTGCTCGGCAACCGGGTCCGGCTTCGCACTGGCGCGGCCCCGGGCAATAAGAAAAGGAGGTGGTGCGCATGAGGGTGCTGGTGCTTTTTTACTCGAGTTATGGCCACATATACCGCATGGCTGAGGCCGAGGCCGAAGGCGCAAGGCAGGTAAACGGCGCGGAGGTGGATATCCGCCGCGTGCCCGAGACGCTTTCGGAAGAGACCCTTGCCAAGATGGGCTCCCTGGAGGCCCAGAAGAAGTTCTCGCATATCCCTGTGGCCAAGGTGCAGGATCTGGCTGACTACCACGCCATCATATTCGGCACTCCCACCCGGTTCGGGAACATGGTCGGCCAGATGCGCCAGTTTCTCGATGCGGCGGGGTCGCTCTGGGCAAAGGATCTGCTGGTCGGCAAAGTAGGGAGCGTGTTCACGAGCTCCGGCACTCAGCACGGCGGACAGGAGTCGACAATCCTCACGTTCCACGTGAACCTGCTGCACTTCGGCATGATCTTGGTAGGCCTCCCGTACAGTTTCAAGAAGCAGACAACGCTCGATGAGATCATCGGATGCTCGCCGTACGGCGCATCGACCATTGCTGGAAGCGGCGGCGAGCGGTGGCCGAGCGAGGCGGAGCTCGACGGGGCGCGCTTTCAGGGAAGGTACGTGGCCGAGACCGCAAAGAAGCTCTTCTCCTGACCTGACCCGGCCCGGAGCATGAAGACCGCCCTCTCCAACAATCAGGAACGGATTCTCTTCTTGAGCTCCCTGATCAGGGCGGTGCACACCTGGCCTGCATCTGCTACGATGGCCACGTCGGCCATCTTCATCATGGCCGCGTTGGGGTTTTTGTTGACAGCGATGATGAACCCGGCGTTCTTGATCCCCGCCGTGTGCTGGATAGCTCCGCTGATACCGAAGGAGAAGAGCACTTTCGGACTGATGTGCTTATCCGCCTGCCCCACGAGGGCGTCCTCGTCGGCCCATTTGGCATAAACCACGGGCCGCGTGGCTCCCACTTCCCCTCCGAGCACCCGCGCCAGCTCGTAAAGGTTTCTGAATTTCTTCCTGCTCCCCATGCCCCTGCCTCCGCACACCACCACGGATGCGTCTCCGAGCTTCTGCTCCCTGGCCGCCTGCCTCTCGGAGCTGACGAGGCGTATCCTGTCTCCGGGGAGATCATCGGGCAGCGGCACGTTCACGATCTCGCCCGCAGCCTGGTAGTTGTGGGGTATCTCCTGGAACACGCCCGGTCTCACAGTTGCCATCTGGGGCCTTTTCTCGGGCGTGACGATCCTGGTGAGAAGGCTGCCGCCGAAGGCCGGCGCGGTCTGGACGAGGAGGCCCTCATCATTGATGTCCAGGCCCACGCAGTCTGCGGTGAGCCCGGTCTTCAGCCGCTTTGCAAGGCGCGGGGCGAACTCCCTGCCGAACGAGGTGGCTCCCACCAGGATGATCTCGGGCCCGTACTGCCGCACGAGCCGCTCCATGAGAACCACATAGATGTCCGTGCTGTAGAACGTGAGTGCGGGGTGGTCGCAGACATACACCTTTGAGGCGCCGTGGGCGATGTACTCCCCCACCCATTCGTCCACTTCGTGTCCGAAGACCGTGGCGCACACCTCGGCATCGATCATCTTGGCCAGATCGTTCGCCCGCGAGAGGAGCTGCAGGGTCACCCGGTTCTGGAAGTAGTTCCGGTAGTCGCCGAACACCCAGATGCTGTGCTTCTTTTCCGCCATGATCTATTTCTCCGCCTTCAGGTCTTTGCGGATCACGCTTCCGATGGCATCGTCGAAGCGCTCGAAGAGCTCTTCGACAATCTTCTTGGGCGCGCCTGTGAGAACGATGTTCTCCTTTCTGCCCACGGGCGTGAAGATGTCCAGGATTCTGGTGGCTGACCCCTTCAGGCCAACGTCGTGTTCGTCGAGCCCGAGGTCCCGGGCGCCCACGGTCAGGATGCCGGGATCCTGAAAGGCGTCGCCGAGACCGGCCATGGAGGCGTACCGGGGAATGAAACGGCCGGTCGCTATGGTGACCAGCCCGGGCAGATCCATCTCCAGGGTTTCGAGAAAGTGGTCGGACACCCTCGTGATCCGCAGGGTTTTTTCGCGCAGCTCGAGGCTCTCCACCGATGCGATCGAAGGGATGTCGAGCTCCTCCGAAAGCTGCGGCCCGACCTGGGCGGTTTCGCTGTCGGACGTATGGCATCCGCACAGGATGAGGTCGAAGTCGGGGCAGAAGATCTCGATGGCGCGGGCCAGGGTAAACGAGGTGGCAAGGGTGTCCGCGCCCGCCATCTTCGGGTCGGAGACCATGAGACAGCGGTCCGCGCCAAGCGCTATAGCCTCCCTGAGGATCTCCTCGGCAGAGGGCGGCCCCATGGTGATGGCCGTGATGTGTCCGTCGTGCTTCTCCTTGAGGAGAAGAGCGGCTTCCAGAGCATGCTTGCATGCGGGGTTCATCATCCCCTCGGCCGCTCCTCTGGTGAGCGTCCCGGTTATCGGGTCCCATGGAAGATCGCTCACCATGGGCACCTGCTTCATGCATACGATCATCTTCAGCATTGCAACATCCTTCTCATCATACCGGCTCGCTCAGGATCGCCCGGGAGATGACCATGCGCTGGATCTCGCTCGTGCCTTCGTAGATCTCGGTCACCTTGGCATCCCGGAAATAGCGCTCGACATCGTATTCCTTGCTGTAGCCGTAGCCGCCGTGGATCTGCACCGCCTTGCCCGTCACCCGGGAAGCCGTGGCGCTGGCGTGGAGCTTGGCCATGGCTGCCTCCTTGCCGAACGGCTTGCCGCTGTCTCGATATGCGCAGGCGCGATACACCAGCAGACGGGCGGCATCGATCTCGGTCGCCATGTCTGCGAGCATGTTCTGAATGGACTGGAACGAGGAGATGGGCTTTTTGAACTGCTGGCGTTCCTTGGAGTACTTGACGGACGCCTCATAGGCGGCCTGGGCGATGCCCACGGCCTGGGCGCCGATGCCGATCCGACCGGTGTCCAGCGTTGCGAGCCCGATCTTCAGCCCGTCGCCTTCGCGCCCGAGCAGATTTTCCCGCGGAACCCGGCAGTCCTCGAAGAAGAGTGACGATACGGGGTTTGCCCGCATGCCGCACAGATCCTCGATCTCGCCTACGGAAAAGCCCGGGGTTCCCTTTTCCACGATAAATACGCTCGCGTTTTCACCCGGCTTCTTGAGCGGATCGGTTATGGCGAAGACCAGGGGCACGGTACATACACCGCCGTTGGTCACGAAGATCTTGGTGCCGTTGATCACGTACCGGTCGCCGTCCATCATCGCGTGCGTCTCGACACCTCCGGCGTCGGACCCGGCGTTCGCCTCGGTAAGGCAGAAGGCCCCGATATGCTCGCCGCTCGCAAGCTTCGGAACGAACCGCTCCTTCTGCTCCTGTGAGCCGTATTTGAGTATCGGATAGACGCCCACGCTGTTGTGCACCGTGATGCACAGGCCCACGGATCCGCTCACCCGCGAGATCTCCTCGACAGTGACGGCATAGCTTATGCTGTCGAGCTCCGCGCCGCCGTACCTCTTCGGCGCCTGGAGCCCGAAGAAGTTCAGCGGGCGCATTTTTTCGATGACTTCCAATGGGAACCTGGCCTGCCGGTCGATCTCGTGGGCTATGGGCCCGAGCTCGGCCTCTGCGAACTCCCGCACGCTCTTGCGGACCAGTTTATGCTTCATGCATGCATTGAATTCCACAGCACCGCAGCTCCTTTACGATCACCGGATTCTCGTGAGGCCTGGGCCAGAACCATAAACCAATTCTCCGGAAAGTTCAAGGCCGTGAGAGCGGCGGCAGGGGCGAAAAATATGGGGATCGACTCTTGAATATTGAGCCTTGAGATCATATGTAATCGAGTGATATTCATGTGTATTCAAAACCGAATACGATAAATGGAGGAATCATGGAGCACAAGAAGGAAACCCGCCAGTTCAAGACCGAGGTGCAGAGGCTGCTGAAGCTCATCATCAACTCCCTCTACTCTCACCCCGAGATATTCTTGAGAGAGCTCATCTCCAACGCTTCGGACGCGATCGACAAGATCAGGTTCAAGTCCCAGACCGAGCCAGGCATCCTCGGAAACGACACCGAGTTCAAGATAAAGATCATCCCGGACAGGAAAAACCGGACCATCATTGTCGAGGACAACGGCATAGGCATGACCTATGACGAGGTGGTAGAGAACATCGGCACGATCGCCCAGAGCGGCACCAAGGCATTCATCGACGCCGTCGAGGAAGCGAAGAAGAAGGGGGGCCTCCTGCCCGAGCTCATCGGACAGTTCGGCGTGGGATTCTACAGCTCCTTCATCGTGGCGGAGAAGGTCACCCTCATCACCCGGGCCGCAGGCTCGGAAACGGGCGTGAAGTGGGAGTCTTCCGGCGACGGATCTTATACCGTCGAGGAAACGGCCAAGGAGTCGCGCGGCACCCAAGTCATCCTGAAGCTCAAGGAGCGGGGCGAAGACGAGCCCGACTACACCGACGAGTGGACCATCAGGGGCATCGTGAAGCGTCACTCCGACTTTGTGAGCTATCCCATCGTCATGGATGTCGAGCGGACCGAGCCGATCCCCGAGCACGAGATCATCAAAGACAAGGACGGCAAGCCCATCGGCTCCACCACCCGCACCGTGACCAGGGAAGAGACGCTCAACTCCATGAAGGCCATCTGGACGAAGAGCAAGTCCGAGGTCACCGAGGAAGAGTACAACGAGTTCTACAAGCACATCAGCCACGACTGGGACGACCCGCTGGCGCACCTCCACATACGTTTCGAAGGAACGACCGAGTACAACGCCCTCCTCTACATTCCCTCTCGGCTCCCCTTCGATTTCACCCTGCGAGAGCGCAGACACGGCATCCATCTCTACAGCAGGCGGGTCTTCATCATGGACGACTACCGGGAGCTCATGCCCGAATATTTCGGGTTCATCTACGGCGTGGTGGACGCGCCGGACCTGAACCTCAACATCAGTCGCGAGATCCTGCAGCAGGACGCCCTGGTCAGGAACATCCGCAAAAATCTTCTCAAGCGCCTCTTCGATCTGCTTGAGAATATGGATGCCGAAAAGTACGAGCGGTTCTTCGCCGAGTTCGGGGCCATCCTGAAGATCGGCGTCCCCACCGACTACGACAACCGGGAGCGCATCGCGAAGCTGCTCAGGTATCGCACCACCAAGTCCGAAGGAAAGCTCGTGTCGCTCAAAGACTATGTTGACCGTATGAAGCCGGACCAGGAGGAGATTTACTATATCACCGGCGAAAATCCGTTCACCCTGATGAACAGCCCGCACCTGGAGCGTCTCAAGGAAAGGGACCTGGAGGTGGTGCTCATGACCGATCCCATCGACGAATGGGTGGTCCAGCACCTCAGGCAGTTCGAGAACAAGAAATTCACCAGCGCTGAAAAAGGGGATCTGGGCCTGGACAAGCCGGACGAAAGAAAAACAGATCAGTTCGGCGAATTCTTCTCCTTTCTCAAGGAAGAGCTCAAGGATAAGGTGAAGGATGTGAAACCCTCGACCCACCTGAAGGACTCGCTGTCCTGCCTCACCGGTGAGGCGTACGACATGAGCGCCTACCTGGAGAAAATCATGAGGGCCACGGGACAGAAGACCGAGCCGGTGAAAAGGGTGCTCGAGCTCAACGTCGATCACCCCGCAATCGCGAACATCAAGTTCGTGTTCGAGAAAAACCGGACAGACCCGCTCCTGAAGGATTACACACAGCTCCTCTACGACATGGCCGTGGTGGCCGAGGGCGGCAAGGTGGAGGACCCCTCGCGCTTCTCCAGGACCATCGGCCGGATCATGGCCGAGGCCATCACCGCGGAGGAGCTCATGTCCGGAGAGGCGATCGAGGTGTAAGGACGAAAAAACAGAGGGCCCTTTTCTGGCCGGGGCCCCCGCATCCTTCTTCAGAGACAGGCTGTCTTACAAGCGCCGTTACCGCCGGCCGGGTTCGCCTGCAGATTCGGGGCAGCTCTCGATACAGCCGGGACATGCGGCGCCTCCTTCCGCTACGCAGCGGCTGCACGGCCGGATCATCACCGCAGCCGCCGTATCTTTAACAAGATGTGCACGGATGATGAGGAAAACAGGGCGCGAACACCGATGATCTTTCGTGAAACCCCGTGCCCGGCCGGGCCGGTTTTTTCAGCCGTGGACAGATAGCTCGAGAAGCATCCCCGGTTTTTTCGGTGTTCTTTTCATAGCATCTGATCGGAATGCGCGGGATGTTTTCCGGCGCACCGGATGGATCAGGCGCCCACCGGATATCCCCGATGACCGCCCGTGCAGCTTCGAAGAGCTCGCACGCGGCTCTGGATGAGTAATTGCACATATGATACAAGGTGATGAGCGTCGGGTTTTCAACCCGGCGAGACGGGGAGATATGAAAAAAATTATCATGATCCTGCTCGCCATCCTCTACGCCGCGAGCCCCTACGACCTTCTGCCGGATTTTCTCATCGGATGGGGCTGGCTCGACGACCTGTTCATCGGCTATCTTCTCTACCGGTATGTGCTCTTTCCGGTCGCGAGCCGGGCATTCGACCGCGACGCGCGTTCGGAGCGGCGGGAGCGAAGCCGGGCGGACGGTGATTCCTCGTCCGGCGGGCCGGCCGGCTCGGGCGGCGCCTATGACCATGGGCGCCAAGAGCGTAAAGACCCCTTCGCCGTTCTCGGGCTCGAGAGCGGCGCTTCGAAGGACGAGATCCAGAAGGCGTACAGAACCCTGGCGAACAAGTATCATCCCGACAAGGTCCAGCATCTGGGAGAAGAATTCAGGGTTCTGGCCGAAGAGCGGTTCAAGGAGATCCGTCAGGCGTACACCGTGCTCATGGAGCGTTGAACGGAGCCGCGGGCGGCAGAAGCATCTTGCGGATCCGCAAGAACGATATTCTTCGTGCATTTCCTTTTCGGAATATATTATAATGGGCTTCCAAAGAAAGGCTCGCGTTTCCAGAGGTGTTTCCTTTTACGCGCGGCCGCCATGCATTCTTTCTCAAGTATTGAAAACGACTGGACGATAGAAACGGCAAAGAGAACGATCAACCATCCCTGAGGCGGGGAGAAAGGATGTTTATGCCGTATGGGAATATTCGGGAGGAAAGAGATGGGGAGTAAGAACGGTTCGAACATGGATAATATCGTGGGTCTCCTCGGCAAGGGCACCGAGTTCGAAGGGAAGCTCATCTTCGAAGGAACGCTCAGAATCGACGGCAAATTCAAGGGTGAGGTCATCACCAGCGGCATCCTCGCCGTCGGCGACGGCGCGCTGGTTCACGCCGAGGTCCAGGCGGATACGATCATTGTCCGCGGAGAGGTGCACGGCAATCTCAAGGCGTCCAAGCAGGTGGAGATCAAGGGCAACGGCAAGCTCTACGGCAATATCAACACTCCCTCCCTCATCGTCGACGAAGGAGTCGTGTTCGAGGGGAGCTGCCAGATGAGCGGCATGGAGAAAACGGTCATCCCGCTCGAAGCGAGCAAGTAACCGGCTGACCTGTTATTATCCCGCACATTCCGGTCACGCATCCCCGGCCTTGACGGGGATGCTCCGGGGGATTTTCCTCTGACACTCTCTGTTTTCCTTCTGAATGGTTATGAACGGCCCGCCGCCTTTTGCGGCCCCGCAGGCGTCATGGCCCCGCCCTTCCGGTCTGTCAGACCGCTCACCCGGCCGTAACGGACAAAACAGCCTTTGTGAATCTTCGCCCGGTACATCGCCTCGTCCGCGTGTCTCAGAAGCATGCGGGCATCGTGGCCGTCTTGGGGGAATACGCTGACCCCGACGCTGGCCGAGATGAAATCGATGGTGACGCCCAGAATGCTGTAGGGCCTGGAGAGCCTTTGAATGATTCTTCCGGCCACCCCCTCGGCGTGAAGGGCCTTCGAGCTGGCGAGAATGACCGTGAACTCATCGCCGCCCAGCCTGCTGATGTAATCGCCTTTCCGAAGTGTGCCCCGCAGCCGCGCGGCGACCTCTACGAGAAGCCTGTCTCCGATCTCGTGGCCATGGAGGTCGTTGACCTTTTTGATTGAGTCGAGGTCCAGGTACAATATCGCTCTGCCGGTTTCATACCGCCGGGCCTCCATCACGGTTTCCGTGAGCTTTTCCAGGAAGGCCTTGCGGTTGTAAAGGCCTGTCAGGGAATCGTGGTAGGCCGGATAGGCAAGCTCCTGCTCGAATCTCTTGCGCTCCGTGACATCGCGGATGATCCCCTGGAACCCTATGGGACCGCCCTTGAGGCCCTTTTTCAGCGAGGCGGATGCGTCCACGAAAATGCGGGTTCCGTCACTCTTCATGAGCTCCCATTCCATTGACTTGAGGCGCTCGGTGACGTCCCGTGCGATGCCCTGTATACTCTGTGCACCGGCCTCATCCGTGACCAGAATATTCCAGTACTCGATGATGTGGGCGCTGCCGTCCCTGGAAAACACCTGGAAAAGGCCCTCATCCTTGACGGAGACGATGACCCTTTTCAGATAGTCATCGAACTGCCTGCGGAAACGCCGGGGCATCAGGTCCCGGGCGTTCCTGCCGACGATTTCATCGCGTGAGAGCCCGAGCCAGTCGGTGTGGTGGGGGATCACTTCCGTGAAATTGCCGCTGAGATCGTGTTCGAAGATGAACTCCGATATATTCCCGGAGATCCTCCGAAAGCGCTTCCGGTAATCCCCGAGCCTCGCCTCGAGCTCAAGGATTCTTCTCTCGAACGCCTCATACCCCGGCTTTGAGGTCATGAGCTGATCCTCTGAACCCGGCCTGTGCCGTTCAACCGGGAGAAACGCTCCGCTCGGGCTCTTTCCGGCTTCACTCTCAGATACTTCATGTGCGCGAACCCCTCGTACGGATTTCAGTGGTGGAAATCTATCGGAGCTCTCCCCGGAAAAATTTACTGTTTATTCGGGATCATATCCGCATGCCGGAATAAAAGGATCTTCCGCTACTTTTCATCCCTTTTTCCCGTATCGTTCACATTCTGTCATGCGACCTTGACTTCACCGCTCACGCCATTATCATGTACCGTGCGCCTTGGGTTCACATTCTAAAGGTGAGAATCTCCCCATAGACCCTCCCTTGGATTGGGCCCAAGGCCTTTTCATGCCGGCGGCCGGCCCTGCTGTTTCACACACATCCCGGTCTGCCCGATCACGCTCATGTAAACCACGCTTTCGCCGGAGCCGTCCACGCCGATAATGGCATTGATCTCGTTATCGAACAGGGCCCCGACATGGCAGCACCCGAGCCCCAGGCTTATGCTTGCGAGCGCACGATTCTGCGCCATATGCCCCGCCTCGATATATACATAGCGGTATCCTCTCTGCCGGTATCTCCAGACAGATCGCTCGAAAAGGGCGGCATAGATGATCACCGCCGACACCCGTGCGCGCATATCCTAGCTCAGGGCCGCGCGGGCCACTTCTGCGCTGAGGTCGCCGAGAGCGATCTCCTCGAGCTGGTGCGACTGCACCCGGTAATGATACACGCCCTTCTCCAGCCTTTAGACTCTGGCGGCTACCACGCAGGTCTCCAGGGGATAAAGGGCGCCCGCCGAATGCGCGATGCGGAAGAGAAAGTCCATCTCTTTTCTCTGGACGCCTCCGGACGCCCACAGGAGGCATAAGAGATTCTCGAGGGGAATGGAGGTGTCGAGAAAGCGTCTGAGGCTCTTCCTGCTCAGCAGAGCTTCATGCAGACTCATGTCGCCGCATGTTCCGAACGCCGGCAACGCGACCTTCCGGGCATGGGGATAATCCTTGTAGACAGGAGGGTTTGCCGTCCAGATCGAGAGACCCTGCGGGCATCCGCCTCCTGTCGTATTGCGTCTCCCGTTGAAACCTCTCGCCTATCTTTTCGTCCATGGCCACCCTCCCGGTTTGTCAGACTGCTCTGAGAAAACCGCTCGTCATGCCACGACATGAGCAGAAACCCTTGAAGGCCGGCCCTTTCGGCTCAGGAAGATCAGCGGAAGCAGGCCCTCATTTTCCCCCTGTCCCGTAACGGGCGTCGAGCAGCTTCTTCGTTATCGAACCAGGCTTTTTCAGTATCTTGGATCCCCGGGTTATTTTGCAGAGGCTTATCTTGTGCCGGGAGGCGATGTTTCTCTGGGTATGCCCTGCGTGCAGCTCCTTGAGCAGTTCCCATCTGAGCTCGAGATCCTTGATCTCCTTTTGCGTGAATATCTCCTGGAAAAACGTTACCATCTCCTGATGATCCTGTATGTCCGCGAAAATCTTTTCCAGCTCGTGACGGGTGTTCATGGAAGTTTCCTCCTTCCTGTGCTCGAGGGGGTCATACCCATGAGTACAATACCACTACCGCCTTTTCCGGGCAATTCTTCCGCAACCCCTGCAAACGCCTTCTCGGCCCTCATCCGGCCCTGACCGCAAAAAACAGCGCACCGGAGAAGATCGCCCGTGAAAATTCATCGCATCATCCACTGAAGCCCTCCCTTTTTCAGAGAGATCGCCCCCTTTGGACATATTTCCATACAGCAATAACATCGGATGCATGCGCCGTAGTCGAACCGCGGAACGCGCTTGCCCTCTTCCGCCGTGCCGATAGCCTGCGCCGGGCATATCTCCCGGCACTGGTAGCACAACATGCACCTCCCGTCCTTCGGGACCGGGCGGCCGGTGAAGAGGCCCTTCGCCATCCTGCGTATCGCGGGCCTTTCGAGAAGGCGGATCATTGGAGCGCTCTTCGGAGGAAGGAAGTTCTGAACCCGCAGGTCCTCGATCTTCTCCCCTTTCACGGAGATCTCCTGTTCCGACGACACCCCGAGATTTCTCCGGAATCCTTCCGTGACAGTGGTGCACAGCCGGACCCTGAGGCCGCTCACCTGGAGGCCCACCCAGTCGACGGCCAGGGCGTCGCCCCCGACGATAATCGCGTTCATGGGCCTGGGCCTGCCCAATGACCCGGGACCGTCTCCCTCCATGGCAATGACGGCGTCCATGATGTGGAGTATGGTCTTCGGAGGATCGAACCCGTGCAGAAACGCCCCATAGAGATCCAGAATGAATCCGGAGAAATCGTCTTTGCCGGGAAACTTGATGTGCATCTGCGACTTCCGCATGCCGGGCACGGCGCCGAAGAGGTTCTTGGTCGCGGCGGTGATATAGGTGAGATTGTGGGTCTTGAACTTGGGCAGATTGAGAATGACATCCGCATCGAAGAACGCCTGTGCGATCTCGAAGTGCTTCATCACGCGCGCCCCCGGCCATGACAGCTTCCTGACCGCGGACATGTCGGCAGCCTCAATACCCAGTCTCTTGAGCACCGGGACGTATCCGGCCGCCCGCAGGGCGCTCCTCAGTGATGCGACCGCGGGTGATTCCGCCAGTATCGGCCTGCCTCCGTGATCGAGGACGATCTCGCAGGCGGCCTGAAAGAATTGCGGGTGAGTCACCACGGCGCTTTGGGGTTGGGATGCAGAGAGGAGGTTCGGCTTCACGACTACCCGTGCGCCGCGGAACGTTTCGAGGGGAAAACCTGTGAGCCCAAGCCCCTCGGCCATCTTTTCTCGGAGTGTCTCGAGATCATACCCCCTGCACTGAAGAAGCGCGACATCGGTCATGGAACGATCCTCATCCTGAATGCGATATTTCTCATAATACCGCGTATTCATGCAAGGTCAACCCGGGAATATTTGACGTCCCGGCCGGGGAAGTTTATAAAAGAAGAGAGTTTTTCAACATCGCATGGAGAGGAGTCGAGCGGTGAAGCTGGTATCCTGGAATGTCAACGGGCTCAGGGCCGCGATAAAGAGCGGGTTTCAGAGTGCGGTGGAAACAATCGACGCCGATGTTCTCTGCATTCAGGAGACCAGGGCCGGCGACGGCATGATCACAGTCGAGCTTCCGGGCTACCGACAGTACTGGAACAACGCAGCCAAGAAGGGATACTCCGGAACCGCCGTCTTCACCAGGGTCGAGCCCCGCTCGGTCACCTTCGGCATGGGCGTGCCCGAGCACGACCGTGAGGGTCGGATCATCACCCTCGAGTTCCCCCTGTTCACCCTCGTAAATGTATATACACCAAATTCCCAGCGCGGCCTCACCAGGCTCGACTACCGTATGCGATGGGATGCGGATTTCCTCGCATATCTGAAGAAGCTCGAACAGACCGGGCCCGTGGTGTTCTGCGGCGACCTCAATGTCGCACACAAGGAGATCGATCTCAAAAACCCGAAGGCGAACGTGCACAACGCGGGATTCACGAAAGAGGAGCGCGGAGCATTCGACCGGATCGTCGAGAGCGGCTTTGTCGACACATTCAGGGTATTCAACCAGGAGCCCGGCCATTATACCTGGTGGTCATACCGATTCAACGCCCGTGCCAAGGGCATCGGGTGGCGCATCGACTACTTCTGCATCTCCTCATCTCTTTTGGGCCGTCTCAAGGACGCGTTCATCCTCGATCACATCACCGGGTCGGACCACTGCCCGGTCGGCATCGTTCTGGATGACGGCTGATCCGCGCCCGGGTCGGAATCACCGGAGCAGGATCTTGTGCAGGACGGCGCCTGCGGCCCAGACGCCGAAACTCGCTGAGAGTGCGCTTCCGATTTCCATGCCGCTCCTGAAAAACGCGGCCATGCCGTCAGAAGAAACAGGACGCCCGGCGCGATGCCGAAAAGCGCCCCCGTGCGCAGCCTGCCATGATCCGGCTGTCGGAAGACCCCTCCGCATACAGTTACACAAGAGCCATCAGGCCGGTGGGCGGCATGGTCGCGATGAGCCCGGCAAGGCTCGGAAGCCTCCGGCCGATCCTGGAGCCCGCGATGACGGCCGTCGGGGCGATGACTGGCACGATCGCAAGCTGCGCCATCGTCTTCTTTGAGGCTATCTCAGCAGGTACAGACTGACGAACATGACCACCATGCCCGTAATCACCCCGAGGATGGGGGAATGTTCGGAATCCACCATCTTGGCCACCGGAATCAGCTCGTCCAGAGAGATGGCCACCATGATCCCGCCAACCCCTGCCAGGGCGATGCCCATGACTGTTTCGGAGAGAAAAGGCATGAGAACCGCCGCGGCCAGGAGTGCGCCCATGATCTCGCTGACGCCCGAGAAGAACGACCAGAGAAAGGCCTTCTTTCTGCTTCCCGATGCGATGTACACCGGCGCCGAGATGGCCAGGCCCTCGGGGATGTTGTGAATCGCGATCGCGATGCCCAGGGCAAGGCCGACTCTGATATCCTCCATAGCGCCGATGAAGGTGGCCATGCCTTCCGGGAAGTTGTGGATGGTGATGCCGATCATCACCAGGAACCCGGTCCGCTCGATACCCTCTATGGGATAGCCCTGGACGGTATCGGGCCGGGAGATGACATGATCGTGCTGGGCGATATACTCATGAGGAATGGCCAGGTCGATGAAGAAGTAAATGATCATGCCGGAGAAGAATGCGCCGTATGCGCCGGCAAAACCGAGACCCGGCACCGCCACCGCTGTGGGGAGGAGCTCGCCGAAGGCGACCAGAACCATGATACCTGCGGAAAACCCGAGGGAAAACCCGAGAAACGCAGGCGAGGGCCTTTTCGAGTACAGCCCCAGGACGCTTCCGATTGCGGTGGACAGGCCCGCCCCCGTGGTTATGAGCAGCGCGTGGAACACACTCGTCTCACCCATGTCGCGTCTCCCCCGAACCGGCATGACAGACCGTGCGGCCCTGCGATATTCCGGCGACCGTCAGGGCCGTGCTTCAGGATGGGGCTGTATCCCTGCTCGCCGGGGATTCCCATGGGGCATCCCCTCACCGCCTCGAATCCGCCCTCAGCATTTCCGCAAAAGGTGGAATCCGGCCGGTCTTCCGCACCCGATGAGCTGAAGGTCCTACCCGGAGGCCTTCCAGGTGAAGCTCTCCTTCTGAACGATTCCCGGGTCCATGTCGAGCGCAGCGATCTCGCCCAGGACATAATCCTGCATCGGAGGCGGCCCGCAGAGAAACATCGCGGGGCCCGCCGCGGGAAGATATTTCCTGATCAGATCCCTGCTGCATCTCCCGGGTTCGTAATACACCTGGGGATACGCCTGCTTGGCATATCCGGACAGAGCGGAGGCCTCTGTCTCCCTGCTCAGGTTGTGAACTACTCTGAGAGGCATCTCCCTGCTCATCTCCGCGAGTTCCTCCACGGCAAAGGCATCCTCCATGGATCTGTTGGACCACAGGAGGAGCACCCGGTTGTCGGCATGGATGTTCCGGAAGTGCCTCAGAACGCTCAGAAAAGGTGTTATGCCGACGCCGCCTGCAATCATCACGATATCCTTGTGTGCATCGATATCCTTGCAGAACAGTCCGTAGGGTCCGGACACAATGACAGGCGCCCCCTCTTCCAGATCGGGTATCATCGAGGTGAACTCGCCCAGCTTCTTGATTGTGACGCGAAGCAGCGGATCTTCCGGTGCGCACGAGATGGTGAAGGGATGGGGCCTGCTCCATGCTCCGTCACGCAAGAGCTTCAGGGTGAGAAACTGGCCTGCGCGCCTTTTGCCGAACGCCTCGCCATAACCGTCGATAAAGAGGGAGGTGATGTCCCGAGTTTCCCCGATCTTCTTCACGACCCGCGCCGTATCCGTATTCATGGTCTGCTCCTTTATGTTCATGCAGATGCCGTCAGGCGATTCCCGGCGTTCCGCCGCCGGGCCCCCTCTCCCGCGCCCTCCATAAACAGAGAAGCCGCCTCAGAGAGGGCAGAATCACATGATCTATTGGGATCCCTTCTGGCAGGGCCGCAGGGATGCACCATCACACTGTACAGAAGGTATAAAGATTTTGTGATGATTAATCAAGGCCATATCGCGAAATTTCAAGAACCCCAACAGATTGTGCACCTCGCCACTTTATGAACGGTTCCGTGCACACCGGCTCATCCCCAGGCAGCAAAGAGAGAACCCGTCGATCCCGGCTCCATCGCAAGAGACTGTATGCCGGCGCCTTTTCAGGCCCCGTCAAGACCGTGATGCTCGAGCTCTGCAAACCAGGAGGCCGGATCCTTCAGGTATTCCTCGATATCCCTCAAGTTGAGGAAATATTCCCGCTTCATACCGGCAATCGATCTGAAGAGCTCCCGCTCCGCGGGGTCATTCAGCTGCTCTCCGAAACGAAAGAAATAAGCCGATGCCTTATCAATGAGAGATGAAGCCGTCTCGATAATAGTGCAGTCATCATACTCTGCAAGCGCCCGGTCGATATCCCCTGACAGGATGCTCTCGAAATCCTCTTCGTCACCGACTTCCATGACGACAGGATCTCCCGGATCTGTCTCCCGCCGTAGTCCCTTGTTCGCGCGCCGCCTGCGGAGCCTGTACAGCTGCCGGAAATTACCGCGGACTTTCTCGGCGATATCCCGGAATACAGCCTTGCCCAAAGGGTTCCTGATATGCTTAGCCTGTTCCAGGAAGAAATCTATGATCCTCTTTTCGCCGATCAGCGCGGCATCGAACCTGTATAGAGGCTGAATGCCTTCCATGCGACCCCCCTTTCCCTGACACATTACATTAATGAATGTATGATTGATTAAGACTATAATAAGGGGTTCATCATGAAAGAAAACCGCACCGGCCCTGTATCGACCTCCGGCACGCAATCTCTCCTCCAGAGGAGCGGCTGTTGCCCCGCCGGGATTGCCCGCATGTAGGATACATGCCGGGAATCGAGCGTTGCCTGAAAGGCTCCGGGAATCTCTTCAGTGAACCTCGGCTGGTCTCATGTGGAGAGGATGGCCTTCAGGGGCGTGAGGGCACGCATGGCGCGGATCGATCCGGCCGGGTCCTCCAGGTGTTCATAGATCGGTGTATCGGCCGGAGCCGGGATGCCGTCGCCGGAGAAGAGGATCCCCTCTTCCCGGCAGAGCCGACAGATAGGCCCTCGGGCGGAACCGGCTGCGGGTTCGCGGCCTTTTTCACGATCTTCCTTTCCCAGGGCCTTTCTGCATGACGTTTGCCTGGACCACGACGCCAGCGACGGCCAGGACGGCGAAAATCGCGACAGTCGCAGCAAGTCCTTCGTGGAGAGACCGCGTGATGAGCACCGATCCTATCAGGGAAGACGTGATGATGAGGGACCAGTCGAAGAACACGGCAAAGAGCACGGCGCACAGGGCTCCGACGATTGCGCTTATGATCAGGACGATCCGGCCCGACGCCAGATGAAAGAGCGTCAGGAGCGAAAAGGCGAGATACCCTCCGGCGAAGAAACCCGCAAAACCGATGACGAGACGCTGGAAAAACACAGCCAGGATTCCCCCCAGCGTTCCGGCGCCGAGCGCGGCGGCTACCACGACCCAGCCGGGCTGGCCGTGAAGGAACTGGGGCACGATCAGGAGGGCATAGAGAAATCCCAACAGGCCCACAAACAGCCAGTATAGCCGCCTCCCGAGCATGACCAGGCAGATGCCGGTCAGTATATTGATCGTATCGAGACTCACCATCCGGCCCGATATTTACCAGGCCTGAGCATCTTTCGCAAGCACCGGAAAATTCATGCCCGCACGGCCGGAAATATGCGTGTCGGATCAGGGAGAACGCCGCGCCCGTCCGCCTCGCGTCATCGTCCGGGCGACCTTGGGCCGTCTTGGCGGTTTCATGCAGGCATGCAGTCGGAACGAACAGCCGCCCCCGTATCTAGTAAGGATCGGCTAGTAGCGCCCGCCGGTCCTCCGCCCGCCTCCGCCGCCTCTCGAATGGCCGCCGAATCCTCGTCCGGACCCGCCCCGCGAAGAACCGCCTTCTGTTCTCGGACGCGCCTCGTTCACGCTCAGCGCTCTGCCCTTGAATTCCTTGCCGTTGAGGTCATTGATGGCGGACCGGGCCTCATCGGCGGACGGCATCTCGACAAATCCGAAGCCCTTCGACTGGCCGCTGAATTTGTCCTTGATGATGTTTATGCTCGCGATCTGGCCAAAGGGTTCGAACGCCGACCGCAAATCGTTTTCCGTGACACTGTACGCCAAATTTCCTACGTAGATGTTCATAAAAGGTTCTCCTTTTGGGTTAGTAGTTCAGCTTGCAGATACGTAAGGCGGGGATCGAGGGGCATGCCAGCCGAAACGTCTCTTATCTGTGCTCTATGTTATCAGTCACGCTCAATTGTCATCCGCAAACAAAATCTCTAAGCCTTATGAATGATGTGAATCCGGGAAAAAGCAATACCCTCAGGCCGTGATTTTTCCAGGATGACTTGCCGGCATATCTCCAATTCATGATATGAGTATAGAGGCGCCCGGCGTTTCATACAAGAAAATAATGCGACGGTCCCGAAAGCATTCCGCCGTCATGCAGGCTGTGCCTCGCCGGGCAGGGGAACTCTTCACCCGTCCTTTTTTCCCTTGAGCAGGGCGTCGAGCCCTGCAAAGGCCTTGTAGGTGTGCGCCGACCCCTGTTCGCGCGGCTGGGCGTTCTCTCCGTACCACTGGCTGTCTGCATCCTTGGAGTGTTCGATATCATGGCAGTAGACGCACAGGAGCTCCCAGTTGCTCCCGTCCGGGGGGTTGTTGTCGTGGTTGTGGTCTTTGTGATGGACAGTGAGCTCGCGGAGCTTCTTGCCCGTAAGCTCGCGGCCGCATCGCGCGCAGACCCAGGGAAAGAGCTTGAGCGCCTGCTCGCGGTAGGTCTTCTCACGCTGCTCCCGGCTGCGCTTGATCTCGGACATGAGATCTTCACGGCTGCCCTTGCCTGTGCCTGTCTTGTTCTGAGACATCCGCGCATCCTCCTGTACGCTCCATGGGTTCTCTGTGCCGCCGCCGGGCCTGGCCGACGGTGCGGGCGCGGCCCTGGTGCGGGCATACCCGCTCCGCCGTCAATCGACGGAAGCCGAGGCCGTCTTCATGCCGGCGAAATACGCCTGCTCGTCCGCTTCGGGTTTCCGGCTCTTCTCCGGAATCTTATACTTCCGGACATCCCCGGCATCAAGATCCACTTTCCAGACAAAGCCGTCGCCCTCCGCCAGCCCGTAGACCACGAATGCCCGGTCGGAAACCCAGGCCGCTCCGTGCACGCCGCCCGCTGTGCCTATGGTCAGGAACCGGCACATGCTCCTGTCCTGCGGATAATACAGCGAAACGGAGGAGTCGGGCCCGCCGCGCATCACCTTTCCCTTCTCTGTCAGATACCCGGTGTCGACGGCCAGACATATGCTGCCGGGCTCGTTGCAGACCACACTGCACGCAGAGTCCTCGGGGAGCGCCGGCGGAACGGGCATGCAGCTGTACTCCATGGGCCCGTCATATTTCGCCGCCGCATCCGGGGCAAAGAAGAAGCGCTGCCAGGAGATCACCTCCGGCATGTGCAGGAACGCGGTCTCTTCGCGCGAACAGCCCATGAGCACGCAGAAGACAAGGACGGCCGCGATACCCGTCCGTGAAATGTTCGGCAGTATGGACCTTCCTGTCATATGGCTCTCTTCAGGGCGCCGGTGATAGTTCTCTTATCTATCATACCCGATTGCGGATACCGGGACAAGCGCCGGTCTGCGCGCGGAAGTCGTGCGCCGCGGGCTGACAGAGAAAATTTCCTTGATATCGGCATGCAGCGCACTATATCTCTGCACACAGGAGGCGGCCGATGTTCCGCATCAGAAGGGTCTATGACGACAGCATCCCCATTGACCGCGACGCGGTCTCGCAGGTTCAGGCGATCCTGAGGAGCCAGTTCGCCTCTCTGCCGGAGAGCGAGATCAGAAAACTTCCCCAGACCCTCAGAAACCCGCTCAAGTTCCGCTTCCGATCCATCCTCTTCGTTGCGGACGACTCCCGCGCACGGGTCAAAGGCTTTGCCCTGCTGCTGCATGCGCCTGATCTGAACTTCTGCTTTCTCGACTTCATCTCCGTAGATCCCGGCCTTCGCGGGGGCGGCATCGGCGGCGCTCTCTACGAGAGGGTTCGGGACGAATCCAGGGTGCTGAAGGCTGTCGGGCTTTTTTTCGAGAGCCTTCCAGACGAGTCCGGCCTCTGCAGAGACCGGACGCTGCTGAAGCAGAACCACGCCCGACTGCGTTTCTATGAGAGATATGGAGCCCGGCCCATCATCAATACGGCATACGAGACGCCGCTCAAGCCGGGAGACGACTGCCCTCCGCATCTGGTGTACGACCCGCTGGACAGCGGAGAGCCGCTGTCCGCCGATACCCTGAAAAAGATCGTGCGGGCGGTCCTCGAGCGCAAGTACGGCGACAAGACCCCGCCTGGATACATCGAGAGGGTGGTCGATTCCGTCAGAGACGACCCTGTGAGGATCAGGGAGCCGCGGTATCATGTAAAGGAGCCGCGAGCTCCCAGGGCCTGCCGCCCTTCCCTGGACAGGGCCATAGGCCTGGTGGTCAACGACCGGCACGAGATCCATCACGTGCACGAGCGCGGATATGTGGAGGCGCCCGTAAGGATCGGCTCCATACTCGGCGGCCTTGAAGGCCTGGACTTCTTTGTCCGCAGGGAGCCCCGCCACTTTCCCGAGACACTCATCAAAAAAGTCCACGCCCGCGACTTCGTTGAATACCTCAAGAGGGTGTGCAGCAAGGTGGAGGAAGGCCGATCGATCTACCCGTATGTCTTTCCGATCCGCAACGCCGCCCGCCGCCCGAAAGATCTGCCTGTCCGCGCCGGATACTACTGCATCGACACGTTCACCCCGCTGAACCGAAACGCCTACGTGGCGGCAAAGCGCTCGGTCGACTGTGCGCTGACGGCGGCCGAGATGCTTCTACAGGGATATCGCATCTCCTACGCCCTGGTGAGGCCCCCGGGCCACCACGCGGAGTCCCGGGCGTTCGGCGGCTTCTGCTACTTCAACTCGACCGCGATCGCCGCCGACTACCTGAGTGCACAGGGCAGGGTCGCGGTCATCGACATCGACTACCACCACGGCAACGGCTCTCAGGAGATCTTTTACGACCGCTCCGATGTGCTCACCGTGTCCATCCACGGGAGCCCGGATTTCGCCTATCCCTACTTTTCAGGCTTCCGCGACGAGCGCGGGTCCGGCTCGGGCCTGGGGTACAACGTGAACTATCCTCTGCCCGAGCATTTCGGCGGCGAGGAGTACCGCAGGGTTCTCTCAAAGGCGCTGCGGCGCATACAGAGGTTCCGTCCGAAATTTCTCGTGGTCGCGCTGGGCCTGGACACTGCAAAGGCCGACCCGACAGGCACCTGGAGCCTCAAGGAAAAAGACTTCGAGGAAAACGGCCGCATGATCGGCGCCATGAAGATCCCGACTCTTATCGTCCATGAGGGAGGCTACCGCGCGAGGTCGTTGGGCTCCAACGCCCGCCATTTCTTCCTTGGGCTCTGGGAAAGCGCCTGCTTCCCCGAGAAGCGATGAGACTCGAAGCCCGGTCGGGGCAGCGCCGGTTGACGGGACTGTCCTGTACGGAGCGCTTGAGATGCCCTGCCCGGATTTCTCAGACGGGAACGGAAATCATCCCAGGGCCGGGAAGGCCTCTCTGAGCGCAAGGACCGATTTCTGCTTGTCCTTTGCCTCGATCATGACGTCCAGATCGAAGTCGCTGATCATTTCGTACAGCCGGCCGAACCGCTCGACATCCACGTGTGCGCTGTGACTGCCAGCCGGCCTGCCGGGCTCCTGGTCCGAGTAGTGGATCTTCTGCCTGCGGCCCGCCCAGGTGGGAGCGAATCGGGTAATGATGCCCCGCACGTCCATGCCCTCGAGGCTCGGCAGCACCTGGTGGTGGAACACGTCCAGCACCCCGGGCAAACCTGTCTGCAGGCAGGCTGCCAGAATATCTCCGGCGGTGAAGACTCGCTCGTCGTTTTCCAGCACCAGGCGCCGCCGCAGCCCGGAGTCGAGATCAGAAATCCTCTCCACGAGCACCCGTGCGAACCGCTGTTTGTCCCGGTATGCGCCGCCGCCGTGAATGACGATCGTATGGCTTCCGTCCAGTTCCATCAGCTCCATGACCGCCTGATGGTACTGAAGGTCCCGCACCGTGTTTTGGTAATATGTCTCGTTCGGGCTGTTGAGCACGGAGTACTGGCCGGGGTGCATCGAGACCCGCATGCCGTTTGCCCGGATGAAACCTCCGATCTTCTTCAAATCGTTCCCTAAGACCTGCCTCCACTCCCCGGAGTTGACCGGGTGCGACCCGAAGGGTATGAGGCCTGAGGTGATGCGGAAGAGGAAGATCCCGTGGTCTCTGTTCCACCTGAGCATCCTCTGAAGCGCGGCGATATTTGACCGTGCCGTATCGAGCATTCTCTGCGGAGAGTAGCCCGCGATTCTGAACGTTCTGCCCGCGCTCGGCAGCGCCGTATTGACGCAAGCATAGCCTATGCGGATCATGAAAGAGAAAATAAGATGTTTACCTCGGCGGCCAAGGCGTATTATCAATGACAACCGTGATGAAACGCCAGCGAAACGCCTACCTCTTCGGAATCGCAGCCGTGATGCTCTGGTCGACCGTGGCCTCCGCCTTCAAGCTTTCGCTCCGGTATCTCGACCCGGCGCAGCTGCTTCTGTACTCGTCTCTGGTATCTGTCTTCGCGCTGAGCCTCATCCTGGCGTTTCAGGGAAAACTCGGCGCCATTTTCACCTGTTCGAAGAGCGAATACCTGCAATCCTTCAGGCTCGGTCTCATCAACCCGTTCCTGTATTATCTCGTTCTGTTCAAGGCATATGATCTCCTGCCTGCACAGATCGCCCAGCCCATCAACTACACCTGGGCGCTGACCATGACGTTCCTTTCCATCCCGCTCTTAAAGCAGAAGATCGGTGTGCAGGAGATCGTCGCGGGCATCGTCTGCTACCTGGGGGTCGTCGTCATCTCGACCCGCGGCGACATCACCGGCCTCGGCGGAGTCAGTCTCCCAGGTGTAGCCCTGGCATTGGGCAGCACGGTCCTCTGGTCGCTCTACTGGATCTACAACATCAAAGACACCCGCGATCCGGCGGCGGGACTCCTGCTCAACTTCCTGTTCGGCCTGCCCTTTATCTTCGTCTACTGCCTGCTCTTCTCGGACTTCCGTGCCGTCCCGCCCGCCGGTCTCGCCGGAGCTGCATACGTGGGAATGTTCGAGATGGGCGCTACCTTCGTGCTGTGGCTCTATGCGCTCAAACACGCCGAGAACACTGCCCGGGTGGGATATCTGATCTTCCTCTCGCCTTTTCTGTCCCTGGTCTTCATCCGGTTTTTCGTGGGCGAGCGGATCATGGCGTCCACCGTCGCCGGCCTCGCGCTCATCGTTGCCGGGCTCATCATCCAGCAGGTCGGGTCAGCCAGGGGCCGCAGGGCTGATCGGGCATGAAGAGATAAAAAGGGCAGCCTGAAGGCCGCCCTTTTCCGCGAACACGGCGTTTGTGCTTTGGCCTTATCCCGCCGACCCCGGTCCCTGTTCCTTTGGCTGGCCCTTCCGGAATTCTGCGGAACGCTTACGGCCGGGGCTCCCACAGGGCCAGGCCTGTCTCCTGATCGAGCACCCGCTCGAATGCCGGACCGTCGAATGTCTCGATGATGCATTCACAGGCAAACACGATCGTGCCCGGTGCCAGGTGGCCCCCATACGCCCTGCCGCTTGAGTCCGCGAGGGTCACGTGGGCATGGACGAAAACCTGGCCGTCTTTGAGCGAGACATTGCCCGAGAGCTTGGTGATCTCCATCTCCTTCTCAAAGGCGAGATACTCGTACGCCCGGGTCTGCTGGTTGTAGAATCCGATGCAGGCCTTCTTCACTGCGCCGATGGCCTCGATGCGGCCGATCCTGATATGGTGCCGCCTGCATATTTCGGTGAGCTCATCAAGCAGATCCGCCCCGTGGGAGAGTCTGCCCATGAACAGCTCTCCCCTCTTCACGGTTTTCATCTCCGACATCGTTTCATCCCTTCGTTCCTGCACAGGCGGGCCGCCGCCCGTTCATTCCTGCGGCAGGTAGTCGTCTCTCCTCGGCGAGAACACCTCGATGGCAACAGAATCTTGGAGAACCTCCGCGCCGTGCTCGGCTCCGCCCGGTATGCACCAGCTGTCGCCCGGAAGCATCTCACGGGTCTCGCCCGCGATAACGAGGCGGATCCTGCCTCTGACCAGATACCCTGTCTGTTCCTGCGGATGTGCGTGCAGGGGCAGCAGGCTTCCCTTCTTCAGCAGGAACTCGGTCATGAGGGTGTTCCCGCCATACACCAGCGTCTTGCGTTCGATGCCCTCCACTGCCGGGAGGTATCCATCTGTGCCGCTTTTTCCAAACATGCTCTTCTCCCTTTCTCGAACAAGCCTGCCGGGCATTGTACGCGAGAATTCCTCCGGACTTCTATACCGAAATCGGCACCCCATGGTTCCGGTCGTCGGTGAGGATCTCGAATGCCGCCCTGTCCTTGGTCTCCAGCACATCAACCGTGCCGACCGCCCGGTCTTCGAGGCGCAGCGAGCACATCGCGATCTTTGAGTTGAGACAGTGTTTGGTTCCACCGGGGGGGTTGTAGTAGTTCAGGGCCACAAAAGCGTCCCTGCGCGCAGCGATGGTTCCCTGTATCGATGCTTCCCGGGTTTTCGAGGCAAAGTTCCAGAAAAAATAGTCGAAGCTTCCGCGGGCCCTGACAGACTGAAGCAGCCCGTTGAACGCATACTCCCGGCCCCGGTGCCTCAGGACGGCGGGAGTGATGGGGGGCGTCCGGAAAGGCCCTATCCTGATCCTTGCCGTGGCAAGCTCCAGGAAGCTCTCCGGGTGGGTGTCGAAGCCGGCGACCTGCCCCCAGGCGTAGAGGTCGGTGTGCCTCGATCCCCAGTTGTGATTCTGGCTTCCCACCCAGTCTTCGACGTCCATGGCCTCGCCGTTTACCGAGATCCTGCCGGTGTATCGGGCCAGGGGGAGGCCCACCAGGCTCTTCGCCGCCGGAAGTCTCGTGCGGTAAAGCGGCACGGGGAGGAGGAGAACCGGCGCGGAGTCCCCGCGAAAGGACAGGCTCCAGGAGATGCTGTCTCTCCCGGTCCGGGCCTCTCCCGAGAGTGAGCCGTCTGAGAGCTCGGCATCTCCTATCAGGACATGCAGCCTGGTGGTGTCGAAGAGGCATTCGTTCAGGGGCAGCTCTTTTTTCACGGCCACATGCCTGCGGGTTTCACCGTTGAAAAAAACGGCCCAGAGCTCTCCGATTGCGTCCTGCGGGCGAAGGGCGGGGCTGAAGAGCGTATATCTGATCCAGAAGGCGAGCGGCCGCGAAGGATGGTTCGCCCGCTGAAAGAAGCTCTCGTAGTGCCCCTCGATCTGCCCGCGGTACCTGGCGTGATTGACCTGCCCGTAAAAAACCCGCATGTCGTCCGCTCTCATAACGAAACCCCTTTCATGTCAATTCTCATCCAAAAAATGATCATGTCGGCATCCCGCGCATTTCGTCATCGCCCGCCCGAAAAATCCGCAATCTTCCCGGCCGCTCCATCGGCCGGGGTCATTCGGATATCCGGCCGACGCGTTTTATGATCTCGTCCGCTCCGGACTCGATCGTTCTGTCGGTCATGTTGATGACCGAGAACCCTCCCGACCGGAACACCTTCCTCGCCGCAAGCATCTCCTCGTCCAGCATCGACGGGTCGGTATAGTCAGTACGCTCCGAGACGCCGATGCGGCCCATCCTCTGCCTGCGGATCATCATCAGCCTGTCCGGGTCGATCGTCAGGCCGATCACGCGGGAGGTATCCAGCCGGTAGAGCTCCTCCGGAAGGGGCACCCTGGGGATAATCGGGCAGTTTGCCGCTTTCCAGCCGAGAACGGAAAGATACACGCTCATGGGGGTCTTTCCGGTCCGCGATACGCCGATGATCAGCACGTCGGCTTTTGCCCAGTCCTGAGGCTTCTGGCCGTCGTCGTGGGACATGGTGTAGTCGATTGCCCCTATCCGGTCGAAATACTCCCGCTTCAGCGCCCGATAGAGGCCGGGCCTGCCCAGCGGCGCCCGGCCGAGAATGTCTGCGAGCCTCTCCAGGAGCGGGCCCATCAGATCCGCCTCGAAAACGCCCTGCTCGCCGGCCAGACGGATCAGGATCCTTCTGAGCTCCGCGTCCACCAGGGTGTGGACGATGATCCCTCCCGCGGATTTCGCTTGGGCGACCGCCTCCTCGATCTGGCCTGCCAGCCTCACATTCCCGATCGTGACGACCGGAACCGCGTTATCCGGAAACTGTGCGAGTACAGTGTTGACGATCTGCTCGCCGCTGGTCCCGGCGCCGCCGGAGACGATGAAGACAGGCGGCGGAGCGTTCATGGATGCTCCGCCTGCGGCTTCCCGGCGTGACCGCCGCCGGTGCCTGCGCAGGATGCCTTACAGGGCGTAGCTCGGCTCATACGTTATGAAGCCCGCGTGTCGCCGCGCGGACGGGCGGGGGAGACAGCCCAGATGAGAAACAGGCCGAAGGCGACTGCGAAGACAGACCAGGCTCGGACGAATGAGTGCCCCCGCGCCGCCCACCAGGTGATGATCCTGCGGAAGCGCTCCAGGCCGAAAACGGGCGTGATCGCTCCGGTCGCGAAAGTGAGGTCTCCCAGTGCCCGGACTATCGCCGGGACCCGTGAAGCGGGTGCGGAGAGATGGAGCGCCGAACCCATGATCAGACGCAGGGCGGCGGCCGTATAGACCCCGGCCGGACTCGCGAGCTTCCTGACCGCCGAGAGGAGCGCCGCCGGTGACGCGACACCCAGCACGCCCATGGCGGTGATAACAAGACTGAGAAGTGAAGCGACGGTTTTCATATCTGTACCCCCTTAAACATACTCATCCGAGTGCGGGACCGGCTCCCGCGTCAGTCCAGGCGTCCGTCATGAATAATATGACCGAACTCCATTCTGTTTTCAAGAGCATGCGGAATTTTTTCAATCGATCTTTCCATCTCCGCATCAAACGGCCGTCGCCGCGGTTTTTTCGCGGAACAGGGACTTGCCCGCTGACGCCTCAGTGAAAGCGGGCTTTCCTGACATTGCTGATCACGAAGCGGCTCCTGGGGATTGCCGGCATTCTCGACATGCTTATCCTCAAATCCTGCGGCGGGATATCGTACGCTACGGACTCGGCAAGAAACTCCACAGCATCCTTCATGAGCTCGATCGTGATCCACTCGCCCGGGCAGCGATGATTCCGGTAGTGGTTGCCTCCCCCCTGGGGGATGAAATTAAAGGCGCTTCCGCTCCACTTGCGAAACCGCTCGGGACGGAACTCATCCGGCTTGTCCCAGAGTCTCGCGTCGTGGTTGGTGCCGTACAGATCGAGCAGCACCAGAGTGCCCCGGGGGAAGCGGTAGCCTTTCCACTCGAACTCCATGCGCACGCGCGCCGCCACAAAGGGAAAGAACGGGTAGAACCGGCGGACTTCATGAACGAACATCTCCAGATACCCCTCCTCTTTCGATCGTATCCTCTGAAGGCATTCGGGATGCTCGTACAGCGCCATGGCGGCAAAGGTCACGAACCGGGCGACCGCAACGGTGGGGCGCAGGATGTTCAGGAGCTCCACTGCAGCCGTAGTGCGTTCGAGCGGCCTTCCGTCGGCTCCGCGATGCGTGGAGATCACCTGAAGCGCGCTTCCCTCAGCGGCATCGAGCCTCCCGGAGCGAAGCTCTTCGACAAGGCCTTCGGCCCATTTATCTGCCCGTACCCGGGCCAGCCTTCCCTGCCAGTGCCTGGGGCCCACCGCGCCCGATCCCTCGATCATGCCGGCAATGTCGCGCGTCCTGCGGGCCGCTTCCTCCTCGGCAAGCGGAACGCCCGCCCATGCGCATACCGCACGGCACAGCATCTCCTGAACCTGATCGAAGAGCACGATCCTGCGCCCGTTCTCCCACCTCTTGAGGGCGGTTCGCCATTGGCCGGCCATCAGGTCTCTCAGCTTCTTGATGCTCCCCGGTGTCATGAGAGACATGATCATCAGCTTGCGCTTGAGATGCGCATCGTCGTCCAGCACCTGCACGCCTCCCTTTCCGAACAGCGTCTTGATGATCCTGCCGGGGGCGGCTCCTGCGCGCTGGAAACGCCCGGTGTCGTAGAAGATCCTCGCCGCATCCTCGCCCCTCATGCAGATGGTCCTTCGGAGCAGGAGCCTCGTCTGGAAGACATCGCTCCGATAACGCCGGCATCTCTCGGAGATAAAGGTGTAGCCCTCGATCACGAGCCTCAGGGTGCTGTCCGGGCCTTTGTCGCGGGGAATGGGGGGCACGGTACCTCCTGATTATGATGTCGTAATTCATAATAAGAGGGATCGGCATCGCCGCAAACACGGCGGAGATGCGGGCCGCGGCGGACCGGGCACAGTCCTGAGGGCTCGCTCGTGCGGCCCCTACAATCCTTTAGAGGAGATGAAGAACACCTCGTCTCCCACCATCTTCACGTTGATCGATCTGTCGTCATCCCCCCAGGTGCAGTCTCTTATGCTCAAGACAGCGCTGCATTCCCCGGGATTGCCGAGGATATCGACCACTTCGGAATACTCCATGCCGATTTTCAGCCGGTCATAATTCTCTTTTGTCACCTTGCTGCACGATGCTGCGGCAAGCAGCAGGCACACCGCGACAAAGGCCGCTCCCGCCGCTTTCAACCGGCGCCTTGTGACGATCGTGTTTTCTCTGATGCCCATTCATGCCTCCCGATGCGCCGTCAATGACTGTTCGACCGCCGGCGCTCGCGGCGGACCGTTCCCGGTGATCCGCCCGTCTTGTCCTTCCCCGCGCGTCGGACTGTGCGTCTCGAAGCGCCGACGCGGCTACAGGCGGACCTCGATCCCCCTCTCCCGCAGATACTGCTTCACCTGCCGGATGCTCAGAAGCCGGAAGTGAAATACAGACGCCGCAAGCAGCACAGAAGCGCCTCCCTCGGCCACCGCCTCGTAGAAGTCTTCCAGTTTGCCCGCGCCGCCGGAGGCGACCACCGGAACGTTGACCGCCCCGGAAACGGCCCGTGTGAAGGCGATATCGTAACCCGCCCGGGTCCCGTCGCCATCCATGCTGGTCGGAAGGATCACCCCGGCGCCCATCGCCTCGCACTGCCTGGCCCACTCCACGGCGTCCTTCCCGACTGGCTGGGTACCGCCGGAAACTACGAGCTCGAAGCCCGAGGGCATGTCCCCGTTTCGCCGGGCGTCGACCGCCACAGTGATGCGGTCCGTGCCGAACTCCCGAGCCGCCTCGCTCACCAGCTTCGGCCGCCTGACCGCGGCGCTGTTCATGGAAACCTTGTCGGCTCCGGCTGCGAGCAGCATCTCGATATCTTCGATCGAGGAGATCCCGCCCCCTACCGTGAGCGGTATGTCGATGACCGAGGACACATTCCTCACCCACTCGAGGCGGGTCTTCCGGTTTTCCAGCGTTGCGGCGATGTCCAGCATGGCCAGCTCGTCGGCGCCTTCCTGCTGGTAGAGAGCCGCGCTCTCGACCGGATCCCCCGCATCTTTCAGATCCGCGAAATGAATCCCTTTGACTACCCGTCCGTTCTTCATGTCAAGACACGGCATGATGCTGATCATCGGCTATGCTTCCTCCTTTCACGACACACCCTCTGATTCCCTTTCTCTCATATTCCAAATACTCCATCGGGCGCAAGACAGAGAGTATATTCCCGGTCGCTTCGAGTCCGGAAAACACCGCAGATGCAGCTGTAGACAACGTTCCCGCGAAATTGAGGCTTGAGCTTAAGGCCTCTCGGCTCATTCCGGCCGGGCCTCGACACGCACGCCCTCTTCGACCGCGGTGTCAGGATGAACGATCACGACCTCCCCTTCGCTGAGGCCGGAGAGCACCTGCGCCGCAAGGCCCGCACGCCGCCCTACGGTCACGGGCTTCCGGTGCGCCCTGTCCTGTTCCACCGTGAACACTGACCAGCCGTCCTGCGTGCGAAAAAGAGCCCCGGTGGGAATCTGCAGCACCCGCTCGGCTTCCCATATCACGAACCGGGAAAGCACGCGGTATCCAGTGCCGAGGCCGGACCACATCTCGGGCGGCGAAACGAAATCAGCCACGATCTGAACCCGCTGCTCTTCCACCCCGAGCGCAGACACCTCGGTGACGCCCAGCGGCTCGACCCGGCTGACCACGGCCTCGAGCGGAACATCGCCTCCCCAGCCGTCGATCGAGACACGCGTTCCCGTCCTGATGCGTACGGCATCCTGAGAGAGCACGTCGGTCCATACCTGGAGCCGCCGGATATCCCCTACCTCGAGAATCGGCTCGCCGGGATTCACGAACCCTTCGCTCCTGCGGTGCACAGCCAGAACCCATCCGGTTACCGGCGAGAGCAACACCTGCTGCACAGGCTGGCCCGAGTCACCTTTCGCTGCACTCTTGAGGGTTGCGCGGGCCGCGGCGAGCTCCGCCCGCGCGGTTTCCACACGGGCCCTGGCCGCTTCCAGGTTTGCGTCCGCCTGCGAGGCATCGGCCCGGGCCTGGTCGAGGTCGCGGCGCGCGACGGCCCCGGACTCGAAGAGGGCCTGTATGCGCTTGAGATCCGCGTCGGCAAGCTCGGCGGACGCCTGCGCAGACCTGGCCTGCTCCCGGGCCTGTTCCAGCGAGGCCTCGGCCGCGGCGACGCGGGCCGATGCCTCGTCACGCGCGCGGACATCCAGAATCGATGCGCGCGGGGCCTCGAGCTGCACCAGGGGCTGACCCCGCCTGACCGGATCCCCCGCATCGAGCTCGATCCTTCGGATGAACGCTGCCACGGGCGACGAAATGACATACTGCTGATCGACCCGCGTCTCGCCTTCTTCTTCGACGGTCTCGCGCAAGGGTGCATACTCGGCCCGGGCGGTTCGGACAGGTACGGGCGCGGGCAGAAAGCTGTAGACCACGAGAGCGGCTGTCAGCAGGGCCGCGATGATCAGGAGAATCTGTCTGCGGGTCGGTCCGGTCATTTACTCCCTCGTTTTCAGAACCCCGACGAGATCGAGTCTGTTCAGCCTCCACTTCACGATCAGGGCGGAAGCCACCGCGGAGGCAAGCACGATGAGGCCCGCCAGGCCGAGTGTGCTCCTCCCCAGCACAAAGGGCAGCTGATACAGATCGGTCTGCAGGGCCCTGACCAGCGCCGCGCTTGCTCCCGATCCCAGCACAAAGCCGAGCGGGATAGAGAGCAGGACGAGCACCGCGAGCTCGCCCAGCAGGATATATGCGACCTCTCCCCGGGTGAACCCGAGAACCCGCAGGCTCGCAAGCTCGCGGTCCCGCTCCGACAGCGAGATGCGGGCGCTGTTGTAGACCACGCCGAAAGCGATCACCCCTGCAAACAGGCTCAGGATGAACGTGTAGGTGAGCATGGTCTGCGCAGTGGTCTCGCGGAACGCCTCGATCGCCCGTTCCTGGGAAACGATGCCGGCTACGCGGGGCCTCTCGCTCAGGGTGCGGGTGATCTCCCGCTCGCGGTTTTTGTCGATCATGAGAAAGGCCCCTGAGAAGGCCATGCCGATGCCGGTGAGCCGGTTGGCCGCCTGCATGTCCATGTAGGCGGCGATACCGATGAACTGGCTGGTCAGTCCCGCAACCGGGACGCTCCGGGTATACCGGCTCCCCTCCTGGACCTCCACGACGACGTCTTCGCCGGGCCGCACATCGAGAATATCGGCAAGCCGATCGGTCAGAACCAGGCCCTCGGGCGGGATCTCCACCGGCTCGAGATCGATGTCGATGAGACTGCGCAGGTAAGGGTCGTCGGGGATGCCCTCGATCCCGGTCTGGTAGCTCCTGTGCCCGTGCCTGAGCTTGACCGGCACGGTGCGGAACGGCTCGGCGTAGAGAACTCCCGGCAGGCCCCTGAGCTCGCAGATCGCCGCGGTGGAGGTGGGCTCGGTGAAGGTGACGGTCAGGCTCTCCCGCTGCGCGAGCCCGTACTGAACGTGGATGACATAATCGAAGGAGTCGCCGAAGAAGAGCCCCATGATGAGAATGGCGCACGAGCTCGATATGCCGAGAACCGTGAGCAGCGCCTTGACGGGCCGGCGCTCCAGTTCGCGCATGATCATACGGGTGGGCTGGTCGAAGTATCGCTGGAGACCCAGGCGCTCGACGATGGTGGCCCGGTATGAGGCGGGCGGCGCCGGTCTCATGGCCTCGGCGGGGGGCAGCATGACTGCGCGGCGCACAGCCTGCAGCACCCCTGCGAGCGAGGCGCCGATGGTCAGGGCTGTCGCCGTGAACACAACGCCAGGGTTCAGCGTGTACTCCAGATAGGGAAAGCGGTAATACTGCAGGTAGATCCGGCCGAGCCCCCGGCCCATCCAGAGACCGAGCACGGCCCCTGCCGCCGCACCCGCCACTGCGATGACCATCACGAGCTTTGCGTAGTGTATCCCTATGTCCGTGTTCGTGTATCCGAACGCCTTGAGCACGGCGATCTGTTCTCGCTGCAGGCTGATGAGCCGGGTGATCACGATGTTGAGCAGAAATGCGGCCACGGCCAGGAAAATCACGGGGAGGATGGATGACGTTCGCTCGAGCTGGCGGAACTCCTCGGTGATGAAGAAGTGCGAGGGCTGGTCGCTCCTGCCGTATGCGCCATGGCCCCCATACGGCCTCAGGAGCATGTCCAGCCTGTCGATCACATCGTCTTCGTCCGCCCCCGGCGCAAGGGTGAAGACGAGGTCGTTGAACGCTCCGTCCATGTCATAGGCGGCCTCGAGTGCGGTTCGCCCCATCCACATCACCCCGTAGCGCTGCGGATCGGGAAATACCGAGCCAGGCTCGAGCTGCATGATGAACTCGGGCGAAAGCGCCACCCCCACGACCCTCAAGTCCCGGTATCTCCCGTTCAGGATCGCGACGATCCGATCGCCGGGATGCAGATCGTGGGCCTCAGCAAAAGGCTCGTTGAGCACGACCTCGCCTTCACGGCCGGGCTGCACCAGGCGGCCCTCCCGGATGAACAGCCGGTTGAGCGTGGGCTGCCGTCCCTCGGGAATGGACACGATCGATCCTGAGACCGGCTCGTCGAAACCCGGCACCTCCAGGTTCACTCCTGAAACCACGCGCGTCTCTGCAAGGCCCACTCCAGGCACCTCGCGGATCCGCCCGATCTGCTGATCCGGGGCCCTGCGCACTGTGGCGAATCCGTCGGCGAAGCGATAATCGGTGTAGTACATGTTCAGAGTCCTTTGGAGCGCGTCCATCACGCTCGTCATGGACACATATGTGGCCACACCGCTCAGGATGACGAAGACTATGGCCACAGCCTGCCCCCGAATCCCCCACAGGTCGCGGAGCATCTTGCGGTCGAGCGCTTTCATCATGTTCACCATGAAAGGTCGCGCGCGGCTTTTTTTTCCGCGTTCCGGCGTATACGAGTCACCAGCCCGTCACTCAAATATATAATACGCTCCGCCATATCCGCCTGTACGGCGTTGTGCGTAATGATGACCGTGGTGGTCTTGAGCTCGCGGTTGACTCGTTCGAGCGCTTCGAGAACGATTACGCCCGTCTTGGAATCGAGCGCGCCAGTAGGTTCGTCGCACAGGAGCACACTCGGCTGCTTGGCGATGGCTCGGGCGATGGCGACTCGCTGCTGCTGGCCGCCGGAGAGCTGCGCGGGGAAGGAATCCTTCCTGTCTCCGAGCCCCACGAGTTCGAGAGCTTCCTCGGGAGTTATGGGGTTTCGGGCGATCTCGGTGACTATGGCCACGTTCTCGCGTGCGGTGAGGCTCGGGATCAGGTTGTAGAACTGGAATACAAACCCCACGTGATGCCGCCGGTATTCTGTGAGCTCCCGGTCGTCGGCCCGGGTGAGCTCCCGGCCGCGGTAGAACACTTCGCCGTCCGTGGCCGTGTCGAGCCCGCCGAGAATGTTCACGAGCGTGGACTTCCCGCTGCCCGAGGCGCCCAGCAGCACGACAAGCTCGCCTGCGTAGAGCTCGAGATCGATGCCGCGCAGAGCGTGCACCTGGACCTCGCCCATGTCGTAGACCTTTGTCAGGCCGCGTGTCTGAAAGACGATCTCGGGATTCATGCATCTCTCCGCGCCGGGCGGACCGCATCGTTCCCGTCAAGCACCGGCGCTCGCGTGCAGGGGCCGCCGGTTTTCCTTTCCGAGCCCCCTCACGGGCTTTCATCGCCTGCGTAGATGATTCCTGTCATAAGTTTGAAATACGGAGCGAGTCTGCGGTAGGCAAATCCGCATGTACGTGTATGGGAAATACGGATCGGCGTCTGATTTGCCTGCAGCCCGGGTTATCGGAAGATATGGACTTTCCCCCGGATTCGGGCTCAGCCTCAGATGACGATTTCCACCTGAAAGAAGCCGTCCCTCAGGGAATAGCTCACCTCGAACCCGAGCCTGGCGAGGGTCTGCTTGATGACTGTGTTATGAGGGTCCATCATGCCCGCGAACGAGCGGATGCCGTGCTCCCTGCCGACATCGGCGATCCTGAGGAGCAGCTCTTTTCCAAGACCCTGATGCTGCCAGTCGTCACGGACGACGATGGCGAGGTCTGTGAGATCCTCGCGAGGGTCGCGGACATATCGGGCCACCGCGACAATGGATTCTCTCCCCTCCTCGCCCGCCACGGCCACGAGCGCGAACTCGCTCTTATAGTCGATGTGCGTGAAGCGGTACAGCATGTCTTCCGGCAGGGCATGGAGCTCTTTCAGAAAACGCAGGTAGAGCGATTCAGGGGAGAGCCTTCCGAACAGGTCCAGAATGAGCGGTGAGTCCGTGGGAAGGATGGGCCGCAGAAAGATCTCTCTGCCGTCCTTGATCGTGAGCCGGGCCTCGCGCCGGGAGGGATAGCCTTCAGGCAGCCGTGTCGGCATCTTCGTGTTCACCCCGCCCTCGAGTCTCAGAATCGAGGGAGATCTCGATCCGCTCCTTGGAGCGGCCGACGTTCCTTCGCTTGAGCACGATCCGGCCCACCTCGCCCGTGCGCTTCAGGTGAGTCCCTCCGCACGACACCCGGGCGAAGCCCGGTATCTCCCAGCACCGCCTCTGTGCAGCCTCGTCCTCGTACGTGCTGAGAATCCCGTGATCGGCCTCGATGATCGATCCCACCCGGGCGATGATCTCGGGAAAGTGCGTAGAGATGTTCTCAGGCCATTGGAAATCGATCCGCGCCCTGTCGGCCGATATGTGCGCGCCGATCTTCTCCACCCCTGGCAGCAGCCGGTACACGATCTCGAGCACCAGCTCGGCTGCGAAATGCAGGCGCATCAGCCGGTACCGCCTCTCCCAGTCGATCTGCATCCGGACCCGGTCTCCCGCCCGCAGCCCGTGTCCCTCCGGCAGGGTGTAGACGATCTCTCCGCCCTGCTTGCGCGCCTCGCACACGCGGTGCCCGGCGATGGACCCGGCGTCGCTCTCCTGCCCTCCGGAGAAGGCGTAGAAGACAGTCGCCTCCACGGTCACATCGTTTCCGGACACCGAGCTGACCACGGTATCGAGCTCTGTCCGGTAGGGATCTTCCCAGAAGACCTTTCTGGTCATGTCAGCCGCCTCCAGCGCAGATATTTCGTGCCGGCTGTGCCGTCATTTCCCATCCCGCCCGTTCGGCCTCAGGGCCCGCTCAGCCGGCTTCATAGACCCCCGCCGCCCGCTTTTTATCAGACCTTTTGGATATGTGCGTGTCGCAGGACCATGCGAGGCCAGCCTTTTCGACGAGCGTCTTGAGATAGTCCAGGTGCGGGCACGCCGGACCGTGGTAATTGTCTTTCGTGATGCAGGAAGCCAGCTTGACCAGGATGCTCCCCGGCTCGATCCCGTCGAGGTCTCTCGCCTTGCGTTTCAGCAGAGCGAGCTTGCGATGCAGGGCCCTGCCGCAGCAGCCGCCGCAGGTAAAGGACAGCTTCCTGACATCACCCGCGAGGTCGAGCCCCGCGAAACCGCCGGTCCGGTTCACGAACGCCCGGTCGCAGATGTATCCCGGGCACCTCTGGTGAACCAGGTGGCATTGGACGATTGCAATGAGTTTTATCGCGGCGCGCTCCATCCCTTTACTCCGGCACATAGCTTATCTGCCCATACTGGTACAGTTTGCCTTTCCAGTCAATAATCGGTGATGCAAAAAGAGGGCTTTGCCGGGCCGGCCGCGGCCGATGCCGGAAGGACGGGGCCGAAGAGGAGATCGGGAGCTCAGGATGTATTTCTGCGGGCGAGGAGCCTGAAGATCAGGCCGGTGTTCAAAAGGACAAACCCTGCGGCGAGAAGCCACTTGGCCGTAGCGCAGGCGGCTGCGAAGGCTACCGGTAGAGCCGAGACCTCGAGACTGCCTGCGATCATCGGGAGATGTACGAGGTTTTCCAGAATATCGAGCACCGCCATGACCGGAGCGGCCCAGAGCAGCGCATTCCAGCGCCGATCCACCCCGATGCTCTCGAAGAGCCTGGCGGTTATCAGGAGCGCGAAAGCGCCGTACCAGAGAGGGTGCAGGAAATCGAGCGTGAAGTGCCCCAGCAGCGCCGCGAGCTGATCCGGGTCGAGCGAGGCCAGCACATCGGCGAATGCCTCGGCGCAAAACGTTGTCTGGAGCGTGAGCAGGGTTGCGGTTGCGTTCCCCCCGTGCAGTATCCGAGCGATCGAAATCTGCGAAGCCAGGAACAGCAGCCCCGACATCGCCACCACAGGAGTGGTCGCGTATCGCGCGCGTATCGATCCCATCAGGCCGGGCATCCGTTGCATCATTTCCCTCCTCGAAGCTCGATACTTGCCGCGCAGGCGGCGCAGCCGCTGCGAAAAGCGCGCCGCCTGCGGGGTATTACCCGATGAAGCAGCCGGACATTCTCCGTGTGCGATCTTCTCATCATTCATCCTTCTCCTTCTTCGTTTCGCTCCGCCTGTACATCTGCGGTGAGGCGATCTGCGTCCGCCAGGGGTCTCCGATCCGTCTCGACTGTCAGCTCTCGTCCACGATGGACTCGATGAGCCCGCCGGCGAGCGTGAACCTCGACCTGCCCTTGAGAGAGATCTTTTCACCCGCCACGGGTCCGCCCGGCAGGTCCACGGCCGGCACTGCCTCGAAATCGATCTCGACAATCACGCTCGAGCCTTCCGCCCGCATCGATCTCACCCTCTGGGTCCTTGTGCGAAACATCTTCGCGGACCGCCGGGCGAGCTGCTCGAATTCGGACCTTCCACAGGTCCGCGCATTGACCGCCCCTCCCGAAATGTTCGTGAACCGTATGTCCGGGGCCAGCACGGCGAGCATGGAATCGACGTCGAATGCGTTATATGCCTCGATGAAGGCGTGTACGATTACCTCATTCTGTGTTTCGGTCATATTCACCTCAGCGGATACGCTTCGAGCGGCGAAGCGGATGAAACCCGGGCCGGTCCGCAGCCGGGATGATGTCTGCGTACGCGAAGCCGTCGTGCAGCACGATCCCGCCGATATCGACCCTGATGCGCCTCCCGAACATCGGCCCGGCCGTGACGATGGTGTGAAACTCCCCGTTCTCTCCGCACGGGTCCACGCCGGGCGGAAGCTCTCCGATCAGATCCCGCGTCCATATGCGGCCCGCGAAGCCGGCCGGCAACCTCTCCAGATCCACGCAGCTGATGTATGTCTTGAGGCCCGCAGCGAGCATCTCTTCAGCCAGTTCGAGCGTATCCGCACCCCACAGCGGAAACAGGGGCGTGATTCCGGTTCCCTCGAGCCGCCTCTCGCGGTATCGCCGCACGTCTTCGAGAGACAGATCGCCAAAGGCCATGCACTCGATTCCCCCCTGTGCGCATTCCGCAGTGAATCGGGCCATGACCGCATCGTACTGCTCATTGGTGCAGCAGTCTGGTATCCGGACAATACGCAGCGCAATCCCGGCGGCATCCGCCTGATCGCGGAGCAGCCCGGCCCGTGTGGAATGCATGGGCACGCATTCGGACCGTTCACTGATCACAGTGAACATGCCCGCGATCTCTACCGCAGGGTCCCGCCTCAGCACGTGCAGCGTCCATGCGCTGTCCTTGCCGCTGCTCCAGCTCAGCAGGGTCTTTTTCGGCTTCGGGCTCAAGCGAGCGGCTACCGCCCGTAATAGGCGATGAGCGACGCCTTGGCCAGTGCATGCTGATTCAAGGCGAACCCCACCATCGCAGGCGGCGTTTTCTCGTCGAGGTCCAGCTTCTCGACACTCAGGGCATACACCGTGAATATGTACCGGTGCGGCCGGTCTCCAGGTGGGGGGCAAGCCCCTCCGAACCCCGGCTTTCCGAAGTCCGTGACGCTCTGAATGCTTCCCCTTGGGGCCAGATCCTTCCCGGGATCGCCTGCGCCTTTCTCGAGCCTGCCGGCCGTGGAGGGAATATTGAAGATCACCCAGTGCCACCAGCCGCTTCCGGTCGATGCATCCGGGTCGTACACCGTGACCGCGAAACTCCTGGTGTTTTCCGGGGCGTTCGTCCACTGAAGGGACGGCGAGACGTTCTGCCCGTTGCAGCCGAGCCCCGAGTACACCTGCTCCTGGGTCAGCTGCCCGCCCAGGTCGCCGCTCGTCAGCGTGAACTCCTGGGCGTGCGCGCCTGCTGCGCACAGCATCCAGGCCGCGATCATCACCGTCAGTTTTCTCATCCTTCACCTCCTCACTTTTTTAAAAAACCATGGCGGAAAATGAAAACCCGCTTCGTGCCGCTCAAGGGTATGACACGGCCCTGTTCATAAGAAAGCCGGGCGTGTTACACATGATTCTACAGCGGAGCGGGCAAAAAGCAAGCCCCGCCGCCGCATTGCCCGAGATCGGGCTCACAGCGCGCATTCGAATCGCTGTTCGTTGACCTCGGTTCCCCACCGCGCCCCTATGCGCTCTTCGACGAGCCTGAATCCCGCCTTCTCGTAGAGGTGCCGTGCAGCATCGAGCCCCTCGAATGTCCACAGGTGGATCCTCGCGTATCCCCTGCTCCTGCAGAAGTCGACCGCAGTGGAAAGGAGCTTTCCGCCCACCCCTTTGCCCCGCAGGGCATCGGAGACGATGAACCACCCCAGATGTGCGCCCCCTCTCCGGGCATTGATGCCGTCGATCGCGATAGAGCCCTCGACGCGGCCGTTTAAGAGGGCGGTCCAGAGACCGTCGCGGCTCCTGTCGTATCGCCCGACGAACTCGGCAAGCCCGGTCGCCACCTTGGCCTCGAAGAAGAGCCCGAACCCCCAATGGCGGTGATAGTAATCCCCGTGAAGCTCTGCGATCCGCCCGAGCGATCCCGGGATATAGCCTAGAGCCGTCTCGATCTCAGACATGGAAACCCCCATGTTTTTTCGTACGGGGTGCCGTGTGAGGCACTGTTTTTCAGCGGGAAGGAGCCCTCTCCATGAAGCCAGGCGCAATCAGGAGATCTTGAGTCTGTGAAAGGTCTCCCGCGGGCTTTTATGGCCGAGGCGGGACAGCGGCGTCCCATTCAGCCTGAATGACATTTCGAAAGGTGTGATGCTCTCACGCCCGAAGCAGCACTTCGCCTGGTACACGAGATCGCCCATCGATCCCGTGACTGACCGGTTCAGCGACTTCGAGAGAAACACTTTGAAGGCATCCGGCGCGATCAGGCGTTCGAAGATGAAGCCGAACCCGTCGCTGCGGAGGGTGTCGAGCAGAGAGGCCATGGCCCGCTTAAGAAAGACGGAGTTGTCCGTGACCCCTTCCCCGTGCATGAGCACGGAATACAGAGAGACTGTGTTCGCGATGATGATATACTGGGTGCGGCCGGCGGGAAACACATGCGCGCTCCAGTCGGTGAAAGGGTTCGATGCGGGCGGGAGCACCTGCGCAGGCACATGCCCTATCCGTTTTCCGAGCCTTGCGGTCACACGCATGATCATATCCGCCTCCCCTGTCTGGCTTCGGCTACGCGCCCTTCCTCAGGAGCGACCTCCAGAGTCTCTGACGGTGTCGGTAGAACAGATGCACGAACAGTCGGATTGCCGGGGTCAGCCGCCCCGCTCATATCCCGATCTTGTCCGTGTAGCACAGTCCGCTGCTTTCGGCCAGGCCGAGCCGGATCGTGTGATTCCAGACGCTCCAGAGACCCGCTCTCCATGCTCACGATCATGTTGGCCCGCCTGTCGATCGTCACGATCCGGATGGTGTGGCACCCCAAGGTCACGACGCCGAAGAGATACAGCCTCAGATCGTAGACCTTGCCTTGAGCCCATTCGCTGTCGAAGACGCCCGGGTCCACAGGAACGAAGCTCAAGACCGGCTAGACCACATACTGCAGCGACTTCGGATGATGAGTCCGTACGGGGAAAGCCAGCCCTTTCTCGTAAAATCGGACCACCTTCGCAAGACCTCGAACTCCGAGGGTAACCATGCCGATCCGCGGCTTCATCGGCTATTTCCCCCATACACTCGGGCCTGTCGACGAGAATGCAGGAGGCCGTTCGTGCAAAGATCGGGGCCCGCAGTCAAAAGTGCAAAATATTGGTGGCGTTACATCAAAATATTCTTGCATCTGCTCTTTCCTTATGCTTACTTTTAATCATCCTTCCGGAGGTGCGTATGCGAATCTCCATGCTCTTTCTCGTATTTGTCCTGCTGGGGCCGTCGGCTCAGGCTCAGGAGGCCGTCGCCGTTCTGAAGACAATGTCGGGGCATGTGTGGGTCATACGCAACGACGCTCGCATATCCGCTGCACCGGGCATGGAGCTTCTCGAAGCAGACCTGCTCGGCACAGACGATGACGGTTCGGCCGGCGTCAGCTTCATGGATGGCTCCAGGGTCAGCCTCGGACCCGACTCGGCAATGGAAATCAGCTCGTTCCGTTTTGCCCCGAAGGACAAGGACTACGACTTTCAAGTCTATTTTAAAAAGGGGACAGCGGTATATTCATCGGGAAAGATCGGCAAGCTCGCTCCTGAGACCGTACGGTTCAGGACACCTCAGGCGGTCCTGGGCATTCGAGGCACGACGTTTCTCGTCCGCGTGCAATAAGGCAGGCTGTTATGCGGTATATCATAATCGCTTATCTTTCTTTTTTTCTTTATGTCCTCCTCGGGCATGCCCCGACGACCACGGTCGTGCTGATGCCCGATGAAGACGGCGGCGTCGGCCGTGTCACAGTCAATACCCAACAGGAAGAATATGTCCTGACCGAGCCCGGGACATTCGTCCAAGTCACGGAGCGCATCAGTCCCCCAGGGGAAATGGATCAGGAAACCATCGACCGCGTGTTCGGACCGGCCCTGGAGATGCAGGTCCCTCTGCCGGTGAGTTTTCACTTGTATTTCCAGAGTGGGTCCTCCATACCGGACGCGGCCTCGTCTGAGCTTTTACCGAAAATCGTGCAGCTGATAAACGAACGGCCCTATCCGCAAGTCAGCATTATCGGGCACACAGACACCATGGGAGACAAGGACCTGAACAACCTGCTTTCCCTGGAGCGCGCGGAAGCCATCCGCAATATGCTGGCCGATCAGGGCGTACCCCGTGAGATCATGGAAGTCAGCGCTCACGGGCAAAACGACCCCCTTGTGCCGACCGGCCCAGATGTTTCTGAGCCGAGGAATCGTCGCGTTGAAATCCTCGTACGCTGATCGTCGGCTGGAAAGACCCGGCGTCTCCCCGTCCGAGAGTTCGGTATTCCATGACGATCGGACAGGGAAGCCCGGCTGGATCTGGGGGATCGCGGTTCTCCTGTGTTTTGCATGGGGTGCGGCGGCTCTGTCCGGATCACCATGGCTGGAGCGCCTGGACACTGCTCTGTTCGACGCCCTGGCGCGGATGGATCGGCACGCGCATGACGATCCCGGAGTAGTCCTGATCGATATAGATGAAGCCAGCCTGGCCGCGGTCGGACAGTGGCCCTGGCCCCGGTATCGCCTGGCAGCAATGGTCGACACCCTGGCCGCGTCCGGCCCCCGTGCGATTGTCGTGGACTTCTTCTTTCCCGAACCTGACCGGACATCCCTGTCCGTCATCCAGGATGCGTTCCGGTACGAGTTCGGCCTTGATCTGTCCTTTGAGGGTGTACCCCGGACCATGACGGACAATGACGCGTATTTCGGCCATGTGTTGTCCGGCGCTCCGTCAGTGGGTGCGTTTGTTCTCTCGGACAGCCCCGAGACTGCGGCCCCTGTTCACAAGCTTTCAAAGCTGCCCGTGCAGGGTGATTATGAGCTGCTCGATCTCGCGGAATACAAGGGGTTTCTCTGCAATACGCCAAAGATACAGAGCAGTTATGCCCGCTGCGGGTTCATCAATGCCCACAAGGACAGAGATGGGATACTGAGGCGCCTGCCGCTTCTGGCAAAGTACGAGGGCGAGTGGCAGCCAAGCATATCTCTGGCCGCGTTCCTGGCCGCCCACCCGCATGCATCTCTCGAGGTCGGCCGGGATTTCTGGGGACCGTTGCTTCACCTGGGAGATCTGTCCATTCCAATCGATAAGAACGCCCAGGTTTTGTTGAGGTTTGGCCGAGTTCTGGAAACCATACCGGTCCTGAGAGCGGTGGATGTGCTGAACCAGAGATTCGCCCCCGATACCATCAGGAACCGTATTGTGCTGATAGGTTCCTCTGCCGCCGGCCTGGGGGATCTGCATCACACCGCGACAGCCTCGGTGATGCCAGGATCGGCTGCTCATGCGATATTGCTGGAAAATATCTTATCCGCCTCCCATTATCGTCAGCCTCAGTGGAGCCGGAGCTACGCACTTCTGACAACGGTTCTGGCGTCCGGAGCTGTCATCGCAGCGTTCCTGCCGGCAGGCGCGGCACCGGCGGCAGTAGCTGCCGGCATTGGATTGGCTGTGTATCCCGCCTTGACCATCCTCGGTTTTGGGTTTTTCCGGGTGCTTCTGCCCGCAGCCGCACCGGTCGGAGCCGGGCTGTCCCTGCTGCTTTTCCTGTCCATGTCATTTTATGCCGTGGAAAGGCGGCTGGGCCGGATGAGAGAGGCGCGTCTCGCCCTGTTCAAACAGGCCATGCTGGAGCTGATGGTCGGCCTGGCCGAGACCAGGGATCTGGAAACCGGGGAGCACATCAGGCGGACCCAGCTGCTGGTCAGGGTACTGGCCCGGGGTCTGGCCGCCGGCGGCAGTTATCCGGGCATCGATGATTATTATATCGAGCTGCTTTATGCGTGCGCGCCCCTGCATGATGTGGGCAAGATCGCGATCCCGGACAGGATCCTGCGCAAACCGGGGCCCCTGGACAAGGAAGAATTTGCATTGATGCAGCAGCATGTCCTGTACGGACAGCGCATTATCGAGATGCTGGCCAGGAAAGTGCAAGGTGAAGAAATTCTGAGGGTCGGCCTGGAAATGGTCTCGACGCACCACGAGAAATGGGATGGGACCGGTTATCCCGCAGGCCTTGCCGGAAACGAAATCCCCTTGTCAGGCCGGATCATGGCCTTGGCCGATGTGTATGACGCACTGACCAGTGAACGGGTATACAAGAAGAAAATTCCCCATGACGAGGCCAGGGAAATCATCGTGCGCGGTTCCGGCACCCAGTTCGATCCCGAAGTGGTCAGGGCATTCCTGATGCAGGAAAAAGCCATTCTCGAACAGCTTGGAAGCTCCGATCATCCTGAGGCAGGCTGAGTCACAACAGCTCATGTCGCGGGAAGCCGCAAGGGTTTGGATTCGAACGCGCTGATCGGAGGCGGCTGTGAGCCGCTCGCTGGATTTGCGGGCTCAGTGCCGTGTTTCAGTCCTTCATCTGTTTTTTTGCCGTCTTGAGGAATTTCCCAAAAGCCCTGTCCTTTTTCCGCTTGTCCAGGTATGACATCTCATGGAACTCGGACTCCTTCTTGAGCTTGAGATAGCTGGAATAGCGATCTTCGCTCAATTCACCACGCTCGACTGCGGCTCGGACGGCGCAGCCGGATTCATGTTCATGGCTGCAATCCGCATAGCGGCAGTGTGAGGAAAGTGCGGCAAATTCTTCGAACCCCGCGTCGACCCCATCGCCGGCACCGACAATGCCCAACTCCCGCATGCCAGGCGTATCGATCAGCATCGCACCCTGGCTCAGAACAATGAGCTGCCGGCGGGAAGTCGTATGGGTGCCTTCTCCTGTGCCGCTGACAGCTTTTGTGTGAAAGGCTTCCCGTCCAATGAGGCGGTTGACGAGCGTCGTCTTCCCGACACCGGATGAACCGAGAAGGCAGTAAGTCCTGCCGGGGACAAGCATCTGCTGAAACTCATCGAACCCGATACCGGTGACGTTGCTCAGCGCAAGAACTCTCGCTCTGGAAACAGCGCCGATGATTGAGATTTTCTCATCCAGTTCGCTTTGTGGGATCAGATCCGTTTTCGTGAGAACGACAACCGGTTCAACATGTCCATCCGCCGCCATTACCAGGTACCGATCCAGGCGATGTGGATTGAAGTCGAAGTGGCATGACTGAACAATGAAGGCGGTATCTATATTGGCTGCAATCATCTGGTAGTCGACTTTTTCACCCGCGGACTTACGCCTGAGGAACGTCTTTCGCGGGAATACCTTATGGATAATAGCCGCTGTGTCATCATTGTAATAGTACGCCGTTACCCAATCTCCAACACACGGCAGATCCATGGAACTCTCGATCTGATATGAAAGCTTCCCTGTCAGCTCAGCCGGAACTTCTCCAGATTCATTCCTTATAAGATACGAGCCGCGGTCGACCGCGGATATGCGGGCAAAGCTGCAGCCCTCCTGGTGGAGCTCATCGGAATGATCTTCGAACCATTTGTCAAAACCCAGATCTCTTATTTTCATTTCGTGTGTCACCGAACGTGCGCATCAGCCGCGCGGGCGGTAGCCCGCGTCGGATTGGATGCGCTTGTTAGCTGATTTTATTTATTTTAACAAGAAATTCATCGAAACCTGCATCAATAAATACTGGCCACTCAGGGAAAGGGCCAATACCAGCTTTGCCATAGAGATAATCCACAGCCTTATGCAATCCTAGAAAATATTTTTCATCCTCGCCATCGGTAAATATGCCCCAAGTTGTTTTACTCCTTACAGTTTCAAGATCTGAATGAGCTATTGTCTTATTTCTGGCATTGAGAACGACTGTTATGAATTCTTTATTGTCTTCAAAGAAATTGATTATGATTGGGTCCTTTTCGGCATGGTAATATGAGATCAGTTTTTGGAATGAATGATTTTCATGACCACAACTGCTAACCGGATCGTGCATCTTTGCGATTTGCAGCAAAGAATATTCCTTCAAAATATTTACAAGGTATGTATCGAGGCCACACCAGCCGATTAATGATTCGTTGTTGCAATACCTTTTAGTAAATCGAAACACTTCCCAGGCCCAAATGCATTGATCGCCAAATTTGATTAGAATTGAATGTTCTGGATACTTATCAATGAGCAGCAGGTGATCTCCTTGTATCAGCTAACTATTTACTATATCGAATATCGTCTCGCCATGATGATATCAGCACAAAAAGCGGCAACATTCAATCAAGTCGATATTGGATGGAATGTGCATCCGCGCAAGTTCAATACTGACCGCGGCAGAGGCTCGCCGTTTCCCGCCTGCCGCCCCGGCGGGCGCACTCCGTGCCCGGCGGGTGAAGATGTGCGTGTCGAGCGGGGAACTCCCTTTTAAGTCCAATGCATGAGAATCATCCATCAAGACCGCAAATTATGTCCCATGGATTGGCCGGTGTCAAGGAGTTCCGGCTTCTCCGGGAACCGCCGGCAAGCCATTGCTCCCCGGCCCCTGCGAGGGCCGTGGCGCCTGACGGCGTGCTTCCGTGATGCATTTCTCCCATGATTTTCATTCCGCGGGAAAGCGGCTCTCCAGGTCTTGACAAACCGGGGAAAATCTTTTTTATCAATACCTGCCGGATTTACCGGCCTTGCCGTCGGGGCGGACGGAATATTACTGCACACGCTGCGCGCGTGGTGTACACTGAGGGGGAACCTGTCAAGGAGGAATGGAATGATCCATGTGGAGAAACTGACCAAGTTTTACGGGAGCTTCTGCGCCGTGGATCAGATCGACCTCGATGTCTCGCGGGGGGAGATCACGGGGCTCCTGGGCCCCAACGGCGCAGGCAAGACGACTACCCTGAGGATGCTCACGGGCTACCTCGCGCCCACCTCCGGAACCATCCGGATCAACGACCTTTCCATCGACGACGATGCGCTGGCCGTGAAAAAGCTCATCGGCTACCTGCCAGAGTCGGCGCCGCTGTACCACAACATGCTGGTCTACGACTACCTGGACTACGTGGCCGGGATCCGCGGCATGCAGAGCAGGAGAAAGGCCGAGCGCATCCACGAGCTGGCCGATCTCTGCGGGCTCTCCGGCATCATGCACAAGACCGTGGGCGAGCTCTCCAAGGGGCTGAAGCAGCGGGTGGGCCTGGCTCACGCCATGATGGAAGACCCGCAGATCCTCATCCTCGACGAGCCCACCTCAGGGCTCGATCCGAACCAGATCGTGGAGATCAGGGACATCATCAGACGGATCGGCAGAGAAAAGACCGTCATCCTCTCCACCCACATCCTGAGCGAAGCCGAGGCCGCCTGCGACCGCATCGTGATCATCGACAAGGGCAGAATCGCGGCCGACGGCAGCACAGAGTCGCTCAAACAGGGCTCGGGCGGGGAGCATACCATCCACCTCTCCCTGCTCGGCGCAGACTTCGAGGAGGCGAGCAGGGCGATCGGCGCGATCGACGGCGTTTCACGGGTCGAGCGGGTCGAGGGAGCGAATGTGGATGAGCTCAGGCTGAGGATTTTCGCCGGCGGCCCGGACAGGCTCCGCGAAAAAATCTATGCCTGCGTCAAGGCGACCGACTGGATCATGGTGGAGCTCACCCAGGAAGGCAAATCGCTCGAGAAAATCTTCCGCGACCTCACCAGGGAGGTGTAGCATGACCCGGACGTTCAAGATCTTCGCCAAAGAGCTTAGAGACTACTTCGTCTCGCCCATTGCGTACATCGTGATCTGCATCTTCCTGCTCATCACAGGGTGGTTCTTCTTCTCCACCTTCTTCATCTACAACCAGGCGAACCTGCGCACGTTCTTCACCCTGCTGCCGGTCGTGTTCTCATTCGTGATCCCGGCGGTCACCATGCGGCTGTTCGCCGAGGAGCTGCACTCCGGCAGTTACGAGATGCTGCTTACCCTGCCGGTGAAGCTCTCCGACGTGGTCGTGGGCAAGTTCCTGGCAGGGGCGGCATTCGCGTCGCTGATGCTCGTGCCCACTCTCTCATATGCCGTGAGCATCTCCTTCATCGGCGACCTCGACTGGGGGCCGGTTGCTGGCGGATATCTCGGCGCGGTCCTGCTGGGAGCGGCATACAGCGCCGTAGGGGTCTTCGCATCGTCGCTCACGAGAAACCAGATCGTGGCCTTTATCACGGGCATGGTCATCTGCTTTTCGCTCACGCTCTTCGACAAGATCGCGATCTTCTTCCCAGCCGCCATCGTCGGGGTTTTCACCCAGATCGCGGCGGGCTACCACTTCGAGAACATCTCCAAGGGCATTCTCGACACACGCGACGTGCTCTACTTCTTCAGCGTGATCTTCGTGTTTCTCTACGGCGCGCACCTGGTCATGCAGGAGAAGAGATAAGGAGGCTGCCATGGCTGTCAACAGCACACCCCGATATGTAAAGTTCGGCATCTATATCATTCTCATCGTCCTGCTCAACATCGCGGCCCTCACCCTGTTCTTTCGGGTCGACCTCACCGAAAACAGGGTCTACTCCCTTTCAAAGGCGAGCAGGGAGGTTGTCTCCACTCTCAAAGAGCCGCTCACCGTTAACGTGTTCTTCACCAAGAACCTCCCCGCGCCCTACAACACGGTCGAGCGCTATCTGCGCGACCTGCTGGAGGAGTACGCCCTCAGCGGCAACAGGTATTTCAACTACCGCTTCTACGACGTAACGCCGCTCGAAGAAGGAGGATCGGCCAGAAGCGCGGAGAACCAGAGGCTGGCCTATGACTACGGCATCCAGCCGGTCCAGATCCAGGCCATCGAGCACGACGAGGTGAAGATCAAGAAAGCCTTCATGGGCCTGGCCATCGTCCACGGTGACACGGTGGAGCGGGTGCCCACCATCACATCGGCCGACGGCCTCGAATACAAGCTCACCTCGGCCATGAGGAAGGTCAACAACAAGATCAGCGCCCTGCTGAAGCTGGAAGAACCCGTGAAGATCACGCTCTATCTCTCGCCCTCCATCCGAGGAGTCGCGCCCTATATGGGGCTCAAGGACCTGCCCGAACTCGGAAACGGCGTCAACGAGATCGTGACCGAGCTCAACCGAAAGATGTACGGCAGGCTCTCCTTCTCCACGGTCGAGCCGTCAGACGAGGAGATTGAGCGGCTGGCCCTGGAGTACGGGCTCATACACCTCAAATGGCCCGATATTCCCCAGGCGGACGTCAAGGCGGGAGGCGGCGTCATCGGCATGATCGTGCAGCACGGCGAGAGCACCATGTCGCTGCCGGTGCTCCAGGTGTTCCGCGTGCCCCTGTTCGGCACCCAGTACAGCCTTGTCTCGCCCGACGAGCTCGAGGAGATGATCACGGGCAGCGTCGAGACCATCATCGGCATCCACGAGAACATCGGATACCTCGCCGATCGCGGCACCATGGACATCTACGGCGTGCCGGGCAGCCAGACCGAGCCGGCCACCAGCTTCGTGCAGCTCCTGTCGAAGAGCTACTCGCTCAAACAGGTGTTTCTCGAACAGGAGGGCATCCCAGACGGCCTCAAGACGCTCGTGATCGCGGGACCCACCGAGAGCTTCAGCGACTATGACCTCTACCGGATCGACCAGGCCCTCATGAAGGGCACCAACCTGGCGCTGTTCCTGGATTCGTTCCGTGAGATCGGGCCCGAGCAGGGCAACCCCTATGTCCAGACGTCCCGATTCCTGCCCAACGAGACCGGGCTGGAAAAGCTCCTGGAGCACTACGGCGTCCGCATCGGCAAGTCCGTGGTCATGGACTACAACTGCTTCACCCAGCGCCAGCCGCAGCAGTACGGAGGTGAGCAGAAGATCTATTACGCGCCCATCATCCAGAGCGCAAACATCAACGCCAGGCTGCCGTACATGGCGAACATCAAGAGCATGGTCGGCCTCGCGATGTCGCCCGTTGAGATCGACGAGAAGCGCCTGGCCGAAAACAATATCCGGGCCGAGCGTCTGTTCTCCTCTTCGAGCCGGTCGTGGGAGATGCGGGAGAACATCAACCTGAACCCCATGTTCATCGCCCCTCCCTCATCAGAGGACGAGCTCAAAAGCTATCCGCTCGCCTACGTTCTCGAAGGCTCGTTCCCCAGCTATTTCGCGGACAGGCCGATTCCCGAGAAGCCCGCGGGGACGGACGAGCAGCCGGAAGAGAACGGCGGCAAGCCGGCGGCCAGCATCTCCGGCATCGAGGGAACCGGAAAACTTGCCTCATCGGTCAGACCCGGCCGGATCTTCGTCATCGGAACATCCCACATGCTCCGGAACAATGTCTTGGACGCCGAGGGCCAGAGCCCGAACTCCGCGTTCGTGATGAACGTCCTCGACGTGCTGAACGACCGGGAGGACATGGCCTTCATGAGGAGCAAGGTTCTGAGCTTCAACCCCCTGAACGACCCGCAGGTACAGACCAAGATGTTCATCAAGTCGTTCAATATCGCGGGCCTGCCCGTGATCGTGGTGGGCGCGGGCCTCCTGATGCTCCTGCGCAGGCACATCAGGAGAAGCCGCATCGAGCAGATGTTCAGCAGAAGAGGTGAAGCATGAAGGGAAAGAAAGAGTACATCGTTCTTTTCATTCTGATAGCGGCGCTGGGCGCCTATCTCTACCTCCAGCGCACCGACCGCGTCCACTATGAGATCCCGCAGCCGCAGGCGATCGACGCCGCTTCCGTCACGGCCCTCGAGATCGTCTCCAAGGACGCCAGCGTGTCGTTGAGCAAAAAAGACGGCGTCTGGCAAATCGAACCCAAGGGTTACCCGGCGGACCAGGCCAAGGTGAGGAGAATGCTCGAGGTCATCACCGGCCTCACACTCACCGATCTCGTGTCCGAGTCGGGCAGCTTCGAGCGATACGATCTCGGGGAGGCGGGCAGGATCGCGGTCAGGGCCTTTGCGGGCGAGGCTCTGAGCCGGGAGTTTTTCCTGGGCAAGACGGCCCCGACCCATCAACACACGTTTGTCACGCTGCCGGACGACACGCGCGTGTTCCATGCCAAGGGCGGCTTCCGCAGAGACTTCGCGTATTCGGCCGCCGAGCTGAGAAACATGCAGGTTCTGTCTTTCCCCGAAGACGAGATCACGAAGATCGCCATCAGTTCACAGGTCGGCGAGACCGTGCTCGCTCAAAGCGAGATCGAGCCGGAGCCGCAGGACGGTTCGGAGGAGGACGGCGCATCTCCCCGGCGGATCGTGTGGAAAAACCAGGAAGGCAAGGAGGTGAGCACGCCGGAGGTTGATGCGCTGCTCTCGACCCTGAGCGCGCTCCACTGCGAGGCTTATCTGGAAGAGATGTCGAAGGAGCAGGCGGGAGAGCCCGAGACCACGATCACGCTCACGGGAAAAAGCGACTATATCCTGTCCTTCCACC
>Ga0255344_1000126_pt1 | contig 129478 bp, 116 predicted proteins | sample wastewater_treat_5_FD_192414 | JGI IMG/M metagenome (GOLD analysis project Ga0255344, IMG submission 192414) | Wastewater microbial communities from Lulu Island WWTP, Vancouver, Canada - plant18 | ecosystem: Engineered > WWTP > Wastewater > Unclassified | place: Canada: Vancouver, British...
TAAGAGACCTCTTTGCAAAACCTAACTACAATATTGTCAATGAACGAAATGGTTCTACCGAACCAACTTTGTTTTAATTGTTAAACTTTATAATAACCCGTCCGGAGTTTTACCGGACACGTATGATAAACTTTGATGAATTATAAACACAAAAGAGGATTAAGCTATTGGAAGTCTTGACACTTCTCGTTTAAGTATTTTTTAATATAATCGACTGCCTGACGCTGACAGTCGACAGTTTAAACAACAACAGGTATGAAATTAAAACTATATATTATTGCACTGCTCACCCTAACGGCAGTTGGTTGTACAAAAGATATCATTCTTCCCGAACCTGCGACTAAAGGGGACAAAATCGTTACCATAAGTGCTACTATCTCACCGGAAACCCGCGTGGCCTACAATGATGCCACGCTCAAACTCTCATGGAAAAGTGGCGACCAGCTTCTGCTTGCCGGATATGATGGCACAACCTATAAAGGCAGCAAAACCTTTACCTGGAGCGGAAACGGCAGTACTTTTCAGGGATCAGCGGTAGATGGCGCCACCACCTACAAGGCCTATTATCCCGCGACTGTTACATTAGATGGGAACGGAAACGTACAACTTGACGACACCTTTTGGCAACAAACACAGAACGGAGACAATACCACAACTCACCTCAGCAACAAGCTGCTCCTGTTCGACGTGGATGCCAACCCATTGAATCAGACCTTTAACCTGGTCTTGAATAACAGCATCATCAGATTTAAGCTCAATGGCATACCGGCTAATGTGGGAACCCTACAAAAATTGATTTGGACGGTGGAGACTGCACAGGGGGCCAAATCGATGACACTTAACGTGACAGGCGTAACCTTCTCTTCCTCCCGAGACAGTATTACTGCTTTTCTCGCTTTTAACCCGACTGTAATGCAAATTGCACCTGGCGGAAAGGTAAAAATTACGCTATCCGGCAACCAGTCGTGCCAATGGAGCACTACTGTTGCAAACCCGAAGAACTATATCATAGGAAATCGCTACAAAGCAACCGTTAATATCGGTTGGACACTGAACAACCCGCTTATCTATGTTGCCGAGTATAACGTAAATTCTGCCGGTACCGGCTTTGTAACGAATCCGACTGCTTGCCAAGGTAGTGGCTTCTTTACGTGGAGCGATGCTGTTACTAAATTCAACACCAATAAGAACATTGCCGGTTACCATCTGCCGAGCATTGATGAGTGGTTTAGCATAGTTCCAAAATATGTCAGCCCCGGTTACGTTCGCTTCACTTCTTCATCGTCTCCTAAGAATGTTTCCGAAACTGTCGTTGTTCAGGGTCAGAGCATCACTATGAGCAGCGATTTTCGCACTACCGCAAACAATGTTTCTTATGCTCTTCGCTACAAAGGCACAGATATGGTCTCTGCTTGGAGATATGAGCTTATAGACTACAATAAGAATAGTTGCCATATGAAGATTACTTCCCGCAATGTAACCTCATCGGTAACCATTGAGACCATCTCCGGCTCAACCTACTGGGATAGCAACAATGAGAACGACGTTATTCGTTATTTCCCTGCCAGCGGTAGATCAAATGGCTATGGGCTGCGTATAATTGGCTTTTTCTGGTCGGCTACGGAGGATCAGATTAATCCCGACTACGCTTGTTGCTTGTTGTTCAACAATACTGAAGCGCGTACTAGCAACCTTTACAGCAAAACCAATGGATATACTGTTCGTCTGTTTGCTGATTAATCAGTCATTTGCCTGATTTTACGGTTTAAGCCTGGTGGTTGTATTCCCATTGATTTACCTAACATTATGTATGCAACCAACAACTCCGTAGCCTTAAAGAATAGACAAAACGCATTGTAACAAAACTCCCCGGCTGACAAGTCGGGGAGTTGTTTTATAGTCCTGAGTTCCGGCTACCCCGCAACCTGCAACATGCACCGCGTACCTACAACAATGACTCTTCGCGCAGCTTTGTTATAAATACGTCGGTGTCTTTTTCGGCGATATCCCTGTCTATGGCATACTTGTCCATGAGCAACTGCACCAGATCATCTCTGCTATATTCTCCCTTTTGAATCTGTTCAAGGAGGAAAGTGGCAGAGCTGTTTAGTTTTATCATTTTCATCATGTTGAGATTCTCACCGCTTCGTGGGATAATTACGCTGTTGTTCCCTACCTTTCTTACCACGCACCCCTCTTTTAATTTAAGTATCATATCGTTTTCTCGTTTATTTGTTACTCTATAACCTTGTTATTATGTTGCTTCATTATTCTTTGATGACTCAATTTCGCACTGCTCGGCTATTTACCGAAAAACCCTTCTCCACACCGCCAGCACCACTCGGCGTATCATGTAAGGTTGCACGCTTAGCAGACGAAACAGCTTCCATGCGAAACTCCCTTTGACGATCCTCTTTTTACCCCTGATCACCTCGACCGCCTCTGCAATAGTATCCTCCATCCGGCAAGTTTCGACGACGCGCAGGTTGCCATCGCCCTGCAGGGTAATGGTGCAGTTATCATATTTTTTTACCCTATGCAGCACGTGGTTGCCGGTAGGCAACTTTACAAGCAGAAGGTTTCCTTTCGCTATCGAGCCGTCGTCGGTTTTCTGCAGCACTATTTTATCTATTCCACCCCTTATCAGGGGAAACATACTGTTCCCTTTCCCCACGATTTCTACCCGGTGACCTGACGCCACCATCTCTGCCACCTCGTGAAACAACTCGCTGTTGCTGACCGCCGTTCGTGTTACTCTGCTCATAAAATATTGGGGTTTTCGGTCAAAAGAGACTCGGATAGAGCCACCGCCTCGCGATCGGGCCTATTACGGAGTCTGTAAACCGGCACTCTTTCGGCAATATCCAGCACCGTGGAGACCACCTGATGCTTGTGGCTCTCATCGGACTGCAATAGGGCGGACGATTGAAATAGCGAAGCGAAAGCCTCCACGCCCAATGGCCCCGTGAGTATATTTTCGCTATGCTGCTCCAACAATACAAGAGCAACAGGTTTTGCAGAGACATTACGATAGCAGGGTGTACCACCGCTCCAGGGGGCTCCGAAAACGAGCACTTCATCGTTATCCATGATGCGTACGATAGGCTCATCGTCATTTACCAGGGAACATCCCGGCACGTGCTTGAGCCACAGCCTGGTGTGCGTACTCTTACCCGTACCGCTCTCACCCAGGAAAATCAAAGCTCTGCCCCCCTTCTCAATTACCGAGGCGTGAAACTTCAGGGTTCGGTAGGGTGCCACAGCCAGCAAAAAGGCGATGCGCAGAAAGGCATTTGCGAAAAATTGCTCCTTCGGGTCGGTTAACGACAGGTTGCTTGTATAGCTCCTTTTATCTGCCGACACAAGCATTATATATTCCACTCCGCCAACCTCCATCTCAACCCATATTCTACCATTTTGGTGGTAAATATTGAACATCACTCCATCGAAGCATACCTCTTCGGTTGGCTCGCAATCCGGTTTATCCGGTTTTTCGTTTCCTTTGAAAATAAGCAGGGGTTGCAACCGGTCAGGTGGAATGATTGAGGGTTCAACCTGAAACGGTTTGAAATTGGGTATCAATTGAATGGTTTCCTCCGGTGAGGGGGTCTCTATGGCCAACAGGTGCCCGGCGATGGTATAGTATAAATGCTTCATCTATTTTTAAAACTCTTTTTTAAGTCGGTAGATTAGCCTTGTCAAGGGAAGTACGGCACAATGTTGCGGAGAAATGGAGCCAAATTTTATTGAGCGCTTTATCGTACCGACATACGAAAACCACATTCCCGCCAACTTCTCTTTGGGACGTTTTTTACCCGGCTTATGAAACCCGAAGTTCCCGCTCTCCAAGACATCATGCATTACCATTTCTGCGTGGCGATTATTGGAAATCATCGGAAACGGGAATATAGACTCCGGTGCTTCCAAATGATCCACGGCAATACGAGCGAAGAGCTGCATAGGATAGAGTAAGGCGAAGTCCGTGGCGAGACGGGTAAACTCATCGCTATCTATTTCTGCCCTATGTTTGTGCATAAACAACACCCAGTCGCAGATCTGCCGCACTCCCACTCCGAAGTTCACGAAATGAATAAACAGGTGCTGGAACAGAAAGAAAGCATTGAACGTCACGGGCAATACCGGTACCGAAAAATCGCTATCGAGCTCCACGGTAGCAAATTCCCCTTTTTTCAAAACATCCTCCTCAACCTTTTTAAACCTAAGGTTGTACCGCCAGTTGCTGAAATAGGTTGAGTGGCTGTGGTTTTCCACACCGATACCATTGCGCTTATAATGGTTATGTACAGCCCCGCCATGTTCAATTTCCACGCCCTTTTGAGTGAGCCATTCATTTGCCCGTTCATAATCTCCTTTCACATATAGCAGCAGGTCGATATCACCCGGATTCCTCAACAATGGTTCGGGGTAGTTAACACCGTTGGCCAACCCTTTCAGCAAGAGAAAGGGGAAACCTTCCCGAGTGTACTCCTCCTGCAACTCTTTTAGGAGAGTGATCATTTTACGGTTCACTTGCTTTGTCTGCTCAACCACAGAAATAAACCGCAACGTAATGTCGCTCGGAGGGAGACATTCCGCCGGAAGTGACAGCACCTTATCGGCAATAAGTGCTCTCACGCTCTGCTTATAGGCTATATCAGCTATCTCCTTCCAAACCGACTTGTCAATCCCCTCAAAAACATGTGCCTCAAGCGGGCGGTCCCAAATAGCCGCACTTAGCAGGTTCAGGAAGTAGAAGTTTGCAGTTTGCTCCGTAATCGACATCGTCATATTATTTAGTACAAATGTAATTACAAAGATAAAGTCTTTTATCGAATCATAAAAAAGTCCGCTTACATCATTTTTATTACCTTTGTAGTGTAATAGGCATTTATTCCTACGATATATGAAGACAACGCTCTCTTTTATCCGCTCCATTACCAGGGGTTTCCGGCTCCGGATAACGCTTATTGTGCTGCTGGGATTATTAGGGGTCTTCTTTTCACTCGCTTTTGTCTGGTGCTCCAAACAGCTGATCGATATTGCCACCAAGGCACGAGAAGGAGAGCTGATGCATTACGCTCTGCTGCTTATTCTGTTTATGGCCCTTACCATACTCTTTCGCGCTATGGATATTCGGCTGAGGAGAATGACGGAGGTAAAACTGGGAAATGCTATCCGTTACAACCTCTTTTCACAGTTACTTTACACCCGATGGCAGGAGCTCTCATTGCTGCATAGCGGGGATATGCTGACACGTTTTATCAAGGACAGCGACGACGTGGTGAGTGTGATGGTAACCTCGATTCCCCTCTGTATTGTTGCCGCCACACAATTTGCAGGTGCGCTGATAGTGCTATATATCTTAGACCCCATGCTGGCCATTATCCTGGGTGTCGCTCTACCGATTATCGCCATATTAGGCAGAAGTTATTATCGTTTAATGCACAAATATACACGAGAAATAAAGGAAAGTGAAAGTCAAATAACCTCCATGGTGGAGGAGAACCTGCAAAATCAACCGGTCATCCGTACCTTCGAACGGCAAGAGAGCGAGCTGGGGCGACTGCAGGATTTACAATCGAGTCTGCACGGCAGCGTGGACAAGCGTACCGGAGTTTCAGTGGTTGCCAATCTGATAATGGGTGTTGCGTTTAGCGGAGGGTACCTCACCGCCTTCTTATGGGGCGCGTACGGCTTGGCAAAGGGCATTGTTACCTTTGGCATCATGACGGCCTATTTACAGCTGGTAGGAAGACTTCAGCGCCCTCTGTATGACTTGATGCGACTGTTTCCCACCCTTATCACCTCAAAAGCATCCATAGAGAGACTCATTTACCTCACCGGTTTCGCAAAGGAAGAGCGCGGAGAATCTGTTCCCTTGCAAGGCAATGTTACGCTTTTGGTAGATAGGTTGACCTTTGGCTACAAGGAGAGTACAAAACCGGTGCTGCATGAGTTTTCCATGATGGCTAAACCCGGCGCAATGGTGGCCATAACCGGAAAGACCGGCGCAGGCAAAACCACCTTTGTGCGACTCCTGCTCGGACTGGTTAAACCCAATAGCGGCACTATCCGCATCTCCGATGAGACACAATCACTGGATGTCTCGGAACAGACACGATCCAATTTCGTATATGTGCCTCAGGGCGGTTCTCTTTTCAGCGGTACGATTCGCGCAAACCTGCTATTGGGCGACCCAAACGCCGATGATGCTATGTTGAACCGGGTACTCATAACCGCCGCTGCCGATTTTGTTTTCGATCTGCCGGATGGTTTGGACACGGTCCTGGGAGAGAGTGGAGGCGGACTCTCGGAGGGACAGGCTCAACGTATCGCCATAGCCCGTGCGTTGCTGCGAAAAGGAAAAGTGCTGCTGTTTGATGAAGCTACCTCGGCACTCGATATCGAGACCGAAAAACGATTTCTGCACAACTTAGAAGCGGGACTTCAAGATAGGATTGCTATTTTTATCACCCATAGCAAGGAAGTGGCCGACTTCTGCGACTACCGCTATCATTTGACATCTCGTCTGTAAACTCCTTTGGGATAAGATTTCCTTTCAGGTTCTTGCATTTCCAACCAATATGCTTTGATATGATCGATCTGTTCCTGAAGTCTAATTTCTTCACCATTTAAATATCTATGATAACTAGTCAGTATGATACTCGACATATCGTCCGGATGAAATATACCCAGGTCATTAAAATACTTTGAAAGTCTTGAACCACCCCATAAGCACCAATTATTTCTAATCCACATTCCAAACCCGAAATGAGTATTGGCAATCAATTCATCTTCACTCCAATTTTGGATTTCTGTTTTAGTGGAGTCATTCCAAAAACCATCAATTTGCTTGAAACAGTCGTCAAGATCGACCGGAATATAGAATCCGTCAATAGTATCTGTTATGAACCTTTCGCTAACTTGAACCTTGTGTCCCATAGTACGGTTAGAGAGAGAACATGAAGCAAATAGTAACACAGAAATTAAGAGAAGATATTTTTTCATGCCGGTGTGATTCTAATTGTGCTTAACGGTCGAGTGTATAAGTGACTGTGCTCGCCAGCGGCTATCTTTCGCCGCTTTTATTAGTTTTCTTTTACTTTGATTAAGAAGTCGCTTTCAAAAATGGCTGCCGGTGAAATCACAATTTCATCTGTTGGGATATTGTCACCATAACGCTCTTCTATTTTTTGTCTAACCATGTCGTGTGTCAGGTCGAAGTCGCCAAGTTTCTGAAGTTTCCCTATTTCGATCCCTGTAGCACGTTGATAGATTTTCCAAATGAGTTCCGAGCAATAAATTTTGTCGTCCGACCATTCAAAAGTGAGATCATAGTCTTTGCCTTTAAATTTTTCTCCTTCCTGTTTCATTATCCGAAGCGTCTCGGCAGTCAATATTTGATCGGCATTTTTAAGCCGTTTAATCACATAATGTCCGCCCTTGCCATGTGCAATCCATTGGTCAAGCGGGGTTGACTTTACAGGTTGGACGGCTTCAAAAACGTAGAATTTTCCGTTGTAACTGTAAATAATTCCGCAATGAGAATATTTTGAATTTGTTGCAAGCTGTATCGCTTTGCTTTGTCCTGAAAGTGAAGTCTGAAAAATCAGGTCGCCATTTTTAATTATTTCATCATCGGCCAGGTGTTGTACTTCCGTTTTGGCATTGTCGGGATTGTATTTTGGATCATAAAATCTTCTTATAAGATAAAGTCCACCGATAACTATCAGTCCCAAAATTCCGAGTATGATGATTCTCTTCTTCATTATAGGCAGGTGTTATCTGGTCTTCATTCCTCGGAAACCTGTTTCCAAAATTTTATTTTGTTCGATACAAACATTATAACTCCCAAAATTACAAACAGGAATATGCTTCCAACCAGCAAGGCATAATCTTCAATCTGTAAAAGAATATAAAGAAAAGCATAAAGTATAAGCAAAATGGCTGCGAGAATAAAAGTGGGGAGTTTTTGCTTTATAAGTGAATAAAAGTAAATCGTTACCATTGAGATGGTTGCAATACTAGCCACTAAATAAGCCCAGCCAAAACCGATTTGTTCCGAAAGGGAAAGTAACAAACTGTAAAAAAGTATCAACGCAATGCCTACCAGCACATATTGGAAAATGTGTATCGGTTTTTTAGTGAAAATTTCCACAAAGAAGAAAACAAGGAAGGTCAGCGCAATAAACATAAGAGCATACTTGGCCGTACGCATATTTTGTTGATAATGGTCAACGGTTTCGATAAGATTTACTCCAAAAGAAGTGTTACCCAAATAAGTAATATTATCATCAGACCACGTTGCGGGAATTTCGCGATTAAAACTTAAAATATTCCAGGAGGCGCTAAACTGCTCTTTATCAACGGTCGATTCGGGAGAAAACCCACCTATAAATGAAGGCGACTGCCATTGTCCACTAACAGTAACAGCGGTTTGTTGTCCGATTGGAATAAAATTGATGGAGCTGCTGCCATTTAATTTAAGTTCGCAGTTAAAAGGCAAACTATCAGTAAAACCGACATTTTTCAAATTGACAATCAAGGATTTCCCTAAAATCGAAAGTCCTGTCTCTCCGACTGTTGTCTCAAGCATTGTATCCCCGATTTTAAAATTGGGAGTTTGTGACACTCCTCTCAAATCGGTAATGCCAATGGCAATTTGGGCTTTATCGAAATGTAACTCGCTATTATCTATTTGCAGATCGGCTAGTTCTGAAAAATTGCCTTCAAAATGAATGTCGCTTTTGTAAAGAATGGCCTTGTAAATACCGTAATACCGCTCTTCCGGAGTTAGCGAAACGTTTATTTTCAACTCTTTCGGCGTAATGTAAAGCGTGTGTTCTTCGTAGTAAGGCTTTTTATCCTTATCGAGTTTGATAGTGGTGTACGGAACACATAACAACGGCGCACACAGCGTTTGTGGACCGCTCCATTTGTCGTTGATTTTCCAGACGGTTTCACGGCTACGTTCTTGTCTTTCTCTAATAAGATTCTGAATCATTGCTCCCGGAATAAGCAAAAGCAAAGTCAGAAGAGCAATCATAATCCCCTTAAAGGTAAGTGATTGAGCGAATTTTCTTATAGGTGTTTCCATAGCAATTTGACTTTACAAATAATGGACTTACATAAATCGTGCAACAATAGGTGTTTGCGAATATTATATGTTCTTATTTCATTAATCTCTTCCGGCAATTTTTACAGAAACGGTCTGTGTGCATAACATCCATTTCAATACTTAATTTTGAAGTAATCGAGTAGTGCCTTATAATTATCCTGCGCTGTCAGACAAGTATCGAGCAAATAACCGCGGGTTTGATGCCACTCTTTCAATCCCCGATAATAGAACATCTTCAACTCTTCCGTTATTATAAATGGCACATGCCCGTTTGCCAGACACTCCTTGAACATAATAAGTCGGCCGACACGGCCATTGCCATCCTGGAAAGGATGAATCGCTTCAAATCTATGATGCATGTCAAGAATCTTCTCAAAAGAATTGGTTTTCCTTGAATTGTACTCTTTTAACAGCGCTTTCATCTCCCCACTCACTTTTCCCGGAGCTACTGTCGGCATACCACCAACTTCATTAGGCAAGAGCTTGTACTCTCCCACTGCAAACCACTCCATCCGGCTATCGGAAGTGCCCGACTTTAGAATAAAATGCAACTCCTTTATCAACCTTTCGGTCAATCTCTCTTCCGCCCTCTCTATAATCACGTCAATGCAGCGAAAGTGATTTATTGTTTCAACAATATCATCCACCCGCAGAGTCTCCCCTTCCACACCTATAGTGTTGGTTTCAAAAATAAACCTTGTCTGATCATGCGTCAGGCGACTCCCTTCAATATGATTGGAATTATAAGTGAGATCTATCTGCGTACGATGGTAAATGCCACCCTTTAGGCGGATTTCTTGCTGCTCACGCAGGGCTTTCAAAAGTGGCGACACTTTACGTTGATCACTCTCTCGCAATTGTCGAACAGCATCAGGAGGTATATTCCAGGTTTTTCCAACAAGATATGCCCCATCGATTTGACCTGTTTTGCAATGATGCCTGACTGTTCTTTCCGGAATGCCGTGCCTTTTGGCATATTCTGTTACTGAAATATATTTCATAATATTCACCTATCAGCAAGTTATAAGCCAGATATCACAGTAAATATAGGGATTTTTGCCGATACCGGCAAAAATTATTTCATAAATGCCACTTTTCTTTCTGCTTCTACATCTTCAATAGTTTTAGCCAAGGGTTTGCCGAGGATGCGGTTTCCTGTTTTTGTAATTAAGAGGTCTTCTTCGTTGCGGATGCCGCCGAAGTCGCGGTATTTGTCAACTTTGTCGAAATTGATGAAGTCGGCATTGATTTTATTTGCTCTCCAGTGGTCAATCAGTTCGGGAATGAAATAGATTCCGGGTTCGATGGTGATCACAAAACCGGGCTCAAGGGGCCTTCCCAATCGGAGTGATTTTAATCCGAATTGGGTGCTTTTAGGCACATTGTCATATCCCACAATCACCTCTCCCAAATTCTCCATATCGTGTACGTCCAATCCCATCAGGTGACCGGTTCCGCAGGGGAAAAATAGCGCGTGTGCCCCATTTGCAACGGCTTCCTGTGTGTTACCTTTGGTAAATCCGAGGGCTTTTAGGCCGTCGAAAATAGTTTCGCAAACGTGCAGATGCACATCTTTAAAATTGACGTTGGGCTTCGCCATTTTAATGGCGTTGTTGTGAGACTCCAATGTTATTTGATAAATCTCCTTCTGACGTTCGGTAAATTTTTGCGAAACGGGAAATGTGCTGCTCATATCTCCGGCATATCCCAGTGGGGTTTCATAACCTGCATCCAACAAAAAGAGTTGACCCTCTTTTATAGTATTGCCGTGGTAATGGTTGTGAAGGAATTGTCCGTTGATAGTGGCAATAATCGGGAAAGAGAGATTTCCGCCCGCGGCAAGTGCAGTTTCATGGACCACCGCAGCCACCTGGGCTTCCGTCATGCCCGGTAGAGCGAAATTCATGGCTTTTTTGTGCATCTCCGAGGTTATGGTTACCGCTTTTTCGATTTCCACAATCTCTTCTTCCGACTTGATGTTTCGCTGATTAGCTATTGATTCAATAAACTTCTTGCTGACTTTTGCGGAGATTTCTTCCTTTGAATAGCCCAAAAGGTGATTGAGTTTCAAAATATGTTCGGGACGATATGGAGGCAGGTAGTGAATTTTCTCCTTATCGGCTTTTCCGAGCTTCTCAGCTAATTGTGATAAACCGGCGGAGTGCTTTACTCCTACCCTATCAGCCAACTCCTGTATGGAGGGTTGGGAGCCGGTCCAAACAATTAAGTCTATGATGGCTTCATCGCCGAAGATATACTCTTTATCCTCGTCTATATCTATTATTGCCGCCAGATTGGGTTTGCTTAATCCAAAATAATAGAGAAAACTGCTGTCTTGACGATAAAAATAGGTATTGTCTTCGTAATTGATTCCACACTCGTCGTTGCCGAGAAAAAGCAGGATTCCCGATTGAAATTGATTTTTCAATTTTTCTCTTCTCGAGATATAAGTTTCTTTTGAGAACATAAGCTTTTATTTTTATGATTGTTATTGATCATTTGCACATAACTGCCATTGCTCCCGGAGCTAAGAGAGCGACTCAAGCATGCGCAGGTAGTTATTTATTACTTGTTCTTGCTGTTGTTGTCGTTCCAGTGTGGCGGTTCGATGTTGAGAATGTGCTTTACGAAGAAATCACGCCGTTTTCTCTCACCATATTTTCCGCCCATGGTATGTCTTTCTCCCGGAAGCATCACGAGATCAAACTCCTTATCATGCTTGATGAGCGCTCTTACCACCTGCATTGTGCTTGAGGGGTCAACGTTGTTGTCCAAATCACTCATAATGAGCAGCAGTTTCCCTTCCAGAAGGTAAGCATTCTCCATATTGGAAGAGGCGGCGTAATGTTCGCCGATAGGGTAACCCATCCACTGTTCATTCCACCAGATTTTATCCATTCTATTGTCGTGACATGCACACGCTGAAACGCCCACTTTGTAAAATTCGGGATGGAACAGAAGCGCCCCCATAGTGCTTTGTCCGCCTGCCGACATACCGTAAATCCCCATATTGTCGATATTCATTTCGGGATATTTCGCGGCCGCAGCCTTGATCCATGCAATCCTGTCGGAAAAGCCGGCATCTTTCAAATTTTGGAAGCATACATCATGGAAGGCTTTCGAGCGGTTTGCCGTTCCCATTCCGTCTATCATTACAAGGATAAATCCGAGCTCGGCGAGAGCAGAAGTATATCGTTGCTCAATAGCGAACTGCTTTGGCACGTGGGAATCATGCGGTCCTGCGTAAATATATTCGATAACGGGATATTTTTTAGATGGATCAAAATTGGAAGGGCGAACGATTATACCCCAAATATCGGTTTCCCCATCACGACCTTTGGCGCAGAAAACTTCGGGAAGATCCCATCCTGCCGCCTTTAAGGCGGAAATATCGGGCTGCAAATCGGGTTTATAGATAACTTTCCCGCCCTTTTCTACTGAACGGACAACCAGAGTCGGCGGCAAATCCACCCTTGAATAAGAATCGAACATATAGGCGTAATCGTGCGAGAAAGTTACGCTGTGATGGGCATTCTCGGGAGTAAGGGCCACTATTTTGCCGCTATCCATATTCAGCAAGTAATATTTTTCAAGATAAGGATCTTCACCTTTATCCATTCCACACCCTATAAACAAAACTTGTCTCTTATCTTCATCCACCCTCACCACATCTTTAACGATCCACTCACCTTTCGTCAACTGCTTTTTAACTTTTCCTGAAAGCACATCGTAGAGATAGAGGTGTCTCCACCCGTCACGTTCGGAAATCCAGAGCATTTCATCGGAATTTTTGAACCAAAATTGATAAAGAGAATAATAATAGATGAAGGTGTCGCACTCTTCATTGACAACAGGCCGCAGCTCTCCCGACAGATTTCCTGCATAAATGACGTATTGTTGATGTCCACGTCTGTTGAAGTCGAAGGTGAAGAACTCGCTGTTCTTATTCCACCTGATATTGCCCAAATAGTATTGTTGTTCTACATTGGGAATATCGAAGTGGACTATTTCACCCGTTTCCACCATAAAAAGGGCAGGCCGTCTTACGGGCAGAGCATCACCCGGCTTCGGATATTCATACTCTTCCGTGAGAGGTTGCAGCTGAGTTGTGGGCGATGAAGCGATTAAGAGCAATTTCCTGTATTCCACGGGACTATATTTACTGCATACAATTTTACGAGAATCGGGCGACCAATAGATCTTTGAAGAGTAGTAAGCGTAGGGTGAACCATCGTTACTCAGCTTCTTTCTCTCTCCGGTTGCAATATCTCTTACCCAAAGGTTTCCTTCGGAAATATAGGCCTCTCTCTTGCCATCGGGAGAGGGCACGGTTACTTTAGCATCTTCCTTGTCAATAAGTCCCCAATAAGGTCTGATATAGTTATTTTGTTTCTCACATTTAGCTATTTTGTAGTCTGACAGGGTCATAAAATGATCTACGTCGTCAATGGTGAAGAATAGCGAATCTTTTTCAGGATGCAGACGTCGTACCGGAAGATTATTGGGGTCAACTTCCCTTTTGAGAAACTCCGAAAGCACCACGGAAATACGTTGGTGATCGAATGCTTTTCCCTGAGTTCCTGTTATGGGATCAATAATGAAATACTCACGCCCGTCAGGTGTTTGCGTTTCATAGGCAAACAGGTGTGATCTATAGCCTGCCCGCACATTAGCGGCACCATAATAATATTTTGAAGTAAATATTTGGGTATAGTTGTCAGCCCTTTGGTACAGGCTTTCAATCCCTTGGGCCGCTAACATCAAGGGGAAAAGCAAGAGGGCTATTACAAAAAAGTGTTTGTGTCTCATAGTTGATATATTTATTTTAGTTAAAATATTGAATTTAAGCAACTTTTTAACCGCCGATAACGGCATTAAATCCGTTGTCGGTAAAGATATTCAAAATTTCCAATTGTCTCTCTTTAGTTGGTGCCGATAGTTCTTCATCGTCGTAAACTCTTCCCAGTTTCTCATACTTATTCGTGGCTATATTGTGATAAGGCAGAAGTCCCACCCTATCCGGCGCCCGTTTGAGTGATTTTAAAAAATCAATGGTCTCGCTGATGTTTTCATCCGTGGCGTTTACTCCCTCTATCAAGGGAATTCGGATATGGTAAGCTTTATCGCTTTCAGCAATAAAGCGAAGATTTTCGAGAATTATTACATTATCCACCCCAACCCATTTTTTATGTATATCCGCGTCTAAATGTTTTAAATCGTATAAAAACAGGTCTGTATGCGATAAAATATCTTCAATTACCGACTTTTTAGCATATCCGGATGTGTCCACAGCTCTATGAATCCCCTCTTCCCCGCACCTTAACAACAATCTTTTCAGTTCCCGGGGATAAGCCAGGGGTTCGCCACCCGAAAAGGTTACTCCCCCACCTGAGGAATCCATAATGGCAGTCTCTTTCCGAATAGCTGACATCACTTCTTCCTCCGAATATTCCCGCCCACTCATTTGCATCGCTTTCGTAGGACATACAACTGCACATTTACCGCAAACCTTACATTTGGCAAAGTCGGTTCGGATGCCCTCGGCAGTTAGCACAAGAGCATTTTCAGGACAAATATCCACACAAGAGGAACAGCCGATACATTTGTTTTTGGCGTACATTTTTTCGGCTTTAAACGACCGGCTCTCGGGATTATGGCACCACCTGCAGGATAATGGACATCCCTTGAAGAAGAGGGTTACGCGTATGCCGGGTCCGTCGTTGATAGAATAACGCTTTATGTCGAACAAAAAAACCATAGTTTAAGTTCTGAGTATGTAGTGTGTAGTGTGTAGTAGTGTGTAGTGGTGTAGGGTTTGAAATAGTTTCGAGTATGGAGTATCAAGTTAAGAATAGTAATGTTATGATAAACAGAGACTTCTTAATCAACTATACTCTATATTTCACTTTAAAACGATCGGTTTTCGGTGCGATCAATAATCTCCTGTTTCAAATTCTCAGCTATATCATTGAAGTAGTCGCTATACCCCGCTACCCTGACCAGCAAATCTCTGTAGTCGTCAGGATTCTCCCGTGCGGCAAGCAGGGTTGCCGTATCTACGATATTAAACTGCACGTGGTGTCCTCCAAGCGCAAAATAAGTACGGATAAGTTTCCCCAATTTAACAACATCTTCATCACGTTTGAGCAGACTTGGCAAGAAACGCATGTTCAGCAATGTGCCTCCCGATTTTACCTGATCCAATTTTCCAAGCGAACGTATAACCGCTGTCGGACCATGCGTATCAGCTCCGTGTGAGGGCGATGTGCCGTCTGAAATGGCTTTCCCTGCCAAACGGCCGTTTGGAGTTGCACCCATTACGTTGCCGAAATAGTTGTGGCAGGTGGTGGAGAGCATATTCAGATGATATTTTCCGCCCTCTTTTCCATTGGGACGACCATCTATCAACTTAAAAAGATCCTCATAAACCCTCACGGCAATATCATCGGCGTAATCGTCGTCATTTCCGAAAAATGATGTGTTATTTATAATTCTTTGACGCAACACCTCTTCACCTTCAAAGTTTACGGAAATGGCATGCAGCAGAGTCTCCATAGTGATGGATTTATCCTCGAAAACATGCTTTTTCAACACCGATAACGAATCGGTAATGGTGCCTAATCCGGTACATTGGATGTAAGTAGTGTTGTATCGGGGTCCTGCGTTATAATAATCCCTTCCCTTTTTGATACAATCATCGGTAATTACCGACAAAAAAGTAGCCGGCGCATATTTGGCAAACATGCGGTCTATATAGTTGTTTATCCGGATTTTCAAATCGATGATATATTTCAACTGAGCGTGGAAAGCAGCATAAAGCTCTTCGAAGGATTTGAAATCTCGCGGATCGCCCGTTTCAATACTGACTTTTTTGCCCGTTACGGGATCGATACCGTTGTTTAGTGTTACTTCGAGAATTTTGGGCACATTCAGGTAACCTGTAAGCAGGAAAGCCTCTTTTCCGAAGGCACCCACCTCAATACATCCGCTGCAACCGCCTTCACGTGCATCGCGGATTGATTTTCCCGAGCGCAACATCTCCTGAATATAGACATCGGGGTTGAAAACGGAAGGGTAGCCGTGCCCCTGACGAATAACCTTAATCGCAGCATGCAGGAATTTATCGGGTGTACAGGATGCAATATGCACCGAATTACCGGGTTGAAGGATATGCAACTCTTCAATAATTTCGAGCATGATATAGGAGACTTCATTCACACCATCCGAACCATCCGACTTCACACCACCAATATTGATATTGGTAAAATCGTTGTATGTACCACTCTCACTTGCGGTAACACCCACTTTTGGCGGAGCCGGATGATTATTTACCTTTATCCAGAAACAAGAGAGAAGCTCTTTTGCATCCTCGCGTGTGAGCGTTCCCTTAGCTACATCATTTTTATAGAAGGGCGCAAGATGTTGGTCGAAATGTCCCGGATTGAAGGCATCCCAACCGTTCAGTTCGATAATAACTCCGAGATGCATGAACCAATACATCTGAATTGCCTCCCAAAAATTGCGCGGTTTATTTGCCGGCACCCAACGACAAACTTCTGCTATCTGCAGCAACTCTTTTTTCCGCTCCGTATCCTTCTCCTCCTTTGCCATCCCTTCAGCCTTTTCGGCGTATCGCTCAGCCAACCTGATGATAGCGTCGCAAGAGACAGCCATAGCCTTCAACTGCTCCTCCTTATCGGTGGCCTCGGGGTCATTGAAATAATCCAAATTGGCTATCTCTTCATTGATCTCCCTTTTGAAATCGAGCATCCCTTTTTTATAAACTTTCCCGTCCAGACAGGTGTGTCCGGGAGCGCGTTGTTCCATGAATTCAGTGAACAATCCCGCTTCATAGGCATTTTTCCACTCATCAGGCACGAAATTGAAAATGCGCTCGCGCTGGGTACGACCTTGCCAATAGGGAATAACTTCTTTTCTATAAGTTTCGATATCCTCCTGGCTTATAGTATAACGCTGTTGGTCGCGTGTATTGAGCACGTTTAGATCTTCCACAGTATGGCAGGTGAGTTCGGGAAATGTGGAGACGGCTTTCGGCTTTTCGCCTCTCTCTCCTACTATCAGCTCATTTTTACCTATGTAAATGGTCTTTTTCTCGCAAATTTCCAGAAAGTTCAGGGCGCGCATCATCGGAATGGAGTATTTCCCATTGTTTTCCTTGTAAAATCGGGTGGTTATCAGAGCACGCTCAATGGATAAAGTTGCGGGCGTCGTAACACTCTCCTCCCTCAAATCTTGTATGCGCCGGTTCATACCCGGTCTTTGATGATACTCTTCGTAGAAATTACCTTCTTGATTCGATTTTCGCTCAGGTTTTCTATTATTTGACTCTATCCTTGCTAACATAGTTTTATTGTGTTGGAAATGACGTAAAGATAACTATTTTTATATCTATTCTTCATAATATTCTATTTCACGGGTATAAAGAACTTTATTGACTTCTTTTGTTATCCAATTACCGTTTTTATCAAAATCCATATATCTCCAACTTTCCTTTTTTACCGGTTTATCATCTTGCAGTGTGATTTTTGTTTCTCCTAGAATTTTGCCGGTTTCATCATAGTCATATTCATAATTATAACTCTCGGACCAACTCTTCACTATTACCTCAGTGCCACCATAATCATATACAATGTTTTTGTGTGACTTCATTGTAGAGTCAATGTTGTATTCATATATGTCCTTATAATACAAGTCCGTACCTTCAAATTCCATCCAGGTTAGCGTCTCTATTAATTGGTGATTATGGTATTTGTGGTTCTTTCTTTTAATTACATTGCCTCTCCTGTCGAGCTCTTCTTCCATTATACAATCTCCAATGGAGTCATATCTGTATTTGATATGTTCTTCCAATTGTTCCATTATTGATTTCTTTTGTTTAGAAGAGGATTTTGACTCTATTAAATTTCCTTTGTCATCATATTTATAAATATCGAGCTCATAATCAAAATAACGAGTTATTATGGGCGTTGAAGGCCCATGCTTATAAAAACGTTTTATCAGATTGCCATCTTTATAAAAGTATTCAATGTAATCTGTCTCCTTCCCATCCTCATCATAATTGGTATATCTTACAATTTGACTTTCTGAATTGAAGGAAGATATTGCTTTCTTATTAAGGCCACCTAATGATTCGGATTCCTCTAAAATTGAAATTAAAGTACCGGATTCATTAAAAGTATAAGTAAGACTGTCTATCCCGTTATTATAAATATGTTTTTCTCTGATAATTTTAATCCTTCCATTTAAAACTTCATCTTCGAGTATCGTCTTGTCTGTTTGTTCTACATACGAATTACTTTGCCCGCAACTACAGATAGTCGTTACACAAATGATGATTAATAAAGGAAAGTACTTCATAGCTGAGATATTTTGCTGTTAGTCTTTTATTTTTCGTATGCGTTCATTATAAGTTCACATAATTCCGCACTTAGTGAAGGAAAGTAATATTCATCTGCTGATTTAGGCTTATATCGTAAATCGGCATTGAATACAGCGCAACTTGTAATTGCCGGAAATAGCCCTACGTCGATTATTAGTTGTCGCTTCATATCAGGGACGGCTTAATGAATGTTACAATCAAATCAATGAGGTGTTTACAAGTGCTCACACTCTACAAAAATACCATTAATTTTTGATCTTTTAATCTCTATGTAGTAGGAAGTCGCTTTTATGTAATTTTGCAGTAATATGAGGTTTTGTTTTTAAGATAATATTTATAAATTTACGGGAGTAATCCATAAACATATAATATGAAACGTTCAATTATCATCATTTTTACATCAATTTTGGCAATGGTTTTTTCATATAATGCAACTGCCAAATCCAATAATTTATCTGTTGGTGCTCTTGGTGCTGCCGTTAAAGCGCAGGAAGAAAACATTCAGTCTCGAATAATGGAGGCTTTTATGAGTGCTTTTTTAGATAAAGATAATTATGAAATCGAGTCCATCATTGATGAGTTATCAGACTCTTATGAAGATAGCGGAAATAAAATTTTTCTCTATTGGAAAGGATATGCTCTATATTATAATAGCGTTGCATATTTGAAAAATCGTGAAGCAAAAAAATCGAATAGGGAGCTGGCTCAAGGTATAGAACTAATGGAATCAATTGAAAATAAAGATTCTGAAGATTATGCACTTTTATCATTGTTGTATAGTTTCTCGTGTCTATTTACAGGCTATCCTGCGATTTTAGAAACATACGAAAATTGTAACAATTGTGCGGAAAAAGCGTTGGAACTCAATAAAAATAACATTAGAGCCTACTATGTGCTGGCCAATAGCGATATGTATAGAGGCGGAAAAAATGTTGAAAAATACCTTCTGAAAGCACTTGCCATCAAGCAGGCCAAAAGCAAAGACCCATATTTGCCTACCTGGGGAAGAGAAGAAATATATGGCTTACTTACATCTTACTACATTAAGGAGAAACAATATGACAAAGCAGAGGAATATATTGACTTAGGCCTACAAGAATTTCCAAACAGCTACACCCTTCAAGAAAATCAATCTAAATTGAAGTAAAATCTCAAGGATTTTGGCGTTGGAAAATATTTTATCCTGCTTCAAAAAAGAATTTTTCCTCCCCAAACGCTGGCTCCAATTGATCAAACCATGTTGCACTTGGATCGTATTTTGCAAAAAATGGGATATTCACCCAGCTTGGATCTCTCCCTTGCAAAAATCTAAGTACATATACTTTCTCACCTTCCACCTGCTGAACGCCAAGCACCTGGATTTTACCCGGCTCACAACTCATGCTGGGGCCTCTTACCGTTCTGCAAACGCCGCTAACCTGTCTGTATGCTTTTCGAAAAATATTCCAACATTTATCCAAAGTAAGCTCAAAGTATCGTTTTGAACCGGTATCACGTGCTACAAACATATAATAGGGAATACATCCCAAATCCACCTGCTTTCTCCACATTTCAGCCCATATTTCCGGTTTATCGTTAATATGTTTCAATACTGGAGATTGGGTGCGTATTTGTGCGCCGGTAGATCGTATTTTTTGGATTGACTCCTTGACTGCAAGGGTTTTTAATTCTGCAGGATGATTAAAATGAGCTTGAATAGCCAGATTTTTACCGGCTCTGACTATCCGTTCAAACAATTTTATTAGTTCATCGCTATCAGCATCATTTGTAAATCGATACGGCCAGTAACTCAGAGCCTTTGTTCCAATACGAATAGTATGGATATGTTTAAACTCCGGCTCTATTAAAATATTTATGTATGTAGAAAGCAGGCGAGTACTCATAGTCAGTGGATCTCCACCTGTAAAAAGAACGTCAGTAACTTGAGGATTCTGAAGCAAATATTGAGCTAAAAGATTTGTTTCATTCATCGCAAATTTAAAATCAGACATTCCACTAAATTGTGGCCATCTGAAGCAGAATGAACAATATGCATGGCAAGTTTGTCCCTGACTGGGGAAAAATAAGACAGTCTCAGGGTATTTATGCTGAATGCCCTTTAATTTAATATTATTCATTTCTGGCACGTTGTGTTCCTGTCCGGCAGGATTTGGATTGAGTTCCATACGGATTTCATGTACCTTTTTATCGAGTGTAGCTTTATCCGCACCCTTTTCCAGTAATTTCTTTATAGCATTGTAATGTTTTTTTTCAAGCATCTCTTTTCTCGGAAAAGTGAGCGTGAACATCGGATCAGTATCTACTTGTGTCCAATCAATGAGATTATCAATTACATAGTTGTTTGTTTTGAAGGGTAGAACACGCCCTACCACCTCAATTGCTTCGATCATCTCATCGGAAAGTGTTGTAATCTGCGGTATGGTTTTATAATTGCGTAAAGTGTAAGTTTTAAGTTGATTTGTCATAATCATTTTGGAACTATTTGTAATACAGTAGCACTTCTCTATTAAATATAGAGATGGTTGCAGCCCAATTATTTTGAGGAACTCACAACGAGAAGAGGTGTGGCTAAAACGCCACTAGATGAATGTAAGATACTGCAAAGTTAAGAAACAAGCAGAAAAAATGAAAAATTTTTTAGATTTTTTATAAAACAACATTGACTAAGTACTGAAGTATGTGTATAGAAAGAGAACAGGCCGGATTTTTGCAGTTTATATCCACAAAAGTTCTTGCAGTTAGCTCCGAATTCGTACTTTTGCAAATAGTAGACAACTCCGTTAAATAAGTATATGTAGTTGCTGACAATAAGATTGCTGTTCCATATCCACAAGGAAATAAACTCATATAATGGATACACAGCGGAGAGAATGAGCCGGTAGAAAAATAAGATAACGTATGAAATTTAACTTAAAACTGTTTTATAGGATTACGTTTTGGATTAGTCTTATAGGCGTAATTGCCATAATTTTAGAATTTGGCTTTACACACAAGGATGTTTCTAAAACGTTCTTAAATGGTTTTTACTTCTTTGTACTTGGTGTTGAATTAATTTCAATTTTTAGCAGATACATACGAAATCGACATTTACTCAAAAAAAGGAGCATTTTTTTCGACATTATAGGGGTAGGCTTTATATTGTGGTTGTATTATATGTATCTCTTCGTCGGTGTACCGTTTGAAGCAGATTTGATACTTACAAATCCTATTTGGATAAAAATAGCTGTACTCTTCACTTTCATTCGAGAGTTCTCCGAACTCAAAATTAATCTCAAAAGAGCTGTTTTAAACCCTGCACAGCTATTCATCCTAAGTTTTTTGGTTATCATCCTCATTGGGTCATTATTATTGATTTTACCCAATGCAACTTATGAAGGGATTTCATACTTGGATGCCCTCTTTACCTCAACAAGTGCCGTCTGTGTTACCGGGCTGGCTGTTGTAGATACCGGCACACATTTTACTCTGTTCGGTCAAACTATAATAATGATTTTAATACAAATAGGGGGCTTGGGTATTTTAACATTTGCGAGTTATTTCAGCTATTTTTTCAAAGGTGGTACTACATACGAAAACCAATTGACATTAAGCGATATAACCAATTCGAAAAAGTTGGGAGAAGTGTTTTCAATTTTAAAATATATTATTCTCATCACCTTTGGATTTGAATTAGTTTCAGGGGTACTAATTTACATTACTATTGACCCCGGTAATTTAACTTTCCGGGCTGATCGACTTTTCTTTTCTGCCTTTCACTCCATTTCCGCCTTTTGTAATGCAGGTTTTTCCACATTGAGCGGCAGTTTGCACGACACAGGGTTCAGATTTAATTACTACCTGCAATTGGTTATGATCTTGACCTTTGTTTTAGGTGGATTAGGTTTTCCAATCCTTGTAAATATTATTAAGTTCTTGAACTATAAAATAATCAATTTGTTTTCCAAAAGAAAGGACAAATACAGACCTTGGGTGTTAACATTAAACAGTAGGATTACTCTAATTACTACGCTTTCCATCTCTTTAATAGCATGTCTGATTTTCTTATTTCTAGAATACAACAATACCCTGGGAGAACACAGTGGATTTGGGAAAGTGGTTACTGCTCTTTTTGCAGTTACTACGCCCCGAACGGCAGGATTTAATACAATAGACACCGCTGCAATGGCCTTTCCTACTGTAATGATGATTATCCTGTTAATGTGGATTGGTGCTTCACCTCAATCAACCGGTGGTGGTATAAAAACCAGCACTTTTGCCATTGCCATACTGAATATTTTGAGTTTGGCGAAAGGAAAATCAAAAATTGAGATTTATGGACGTGAAATTGCAGAAATTTCTGTACGTAGAGCATTTGCAATTATACTATTGTCGTTGTTTGTAATCAGTGGGGGAATAATGTTTATTTCTATCTTTGATCCGGAAAAACAATTGTTAGACATTATATTTGAATGTTTTTCGGCATATAGTACTGTAGGGCTGAGTTTAGGAATCACAGCACATTTGAGTAGTGCCAGCAAATTTGTAATCATTATGATAATGTTTGTTGGTCGTATCAGTACGCTCTCTTTAGTAATAGCCTTATTCAAAAAAGTCAAACATAGAAATTACAGTTTTCCTAAAGAAGAAATCATAATAAATTAAATAACTTTTAACAATGAAATATATCATATTCGGATTGGGTAATTTTGGTGCATCATTAGCCCAAAAACTTACGGAACAGGGTCATGAGGTAATTGGAATTGACTCCAATATGGAAATAGTAGATGCATATAAAGAAAAAATTTCTTATGCAATTTGTATGGATGCCACAGATGAGTTGGCAGTTTCAGGTCTTCCATTAAAAGATACGGATATTGTATTTGTCGCCATTGGTGAAGACCAAGGAGCAAATATTATAACAAATGCCTTACTGAAAAACCTTCAAGTAAAAAGGGTAATAAGTAGAGCCATCAACCCATTACATGAGAAAATTTTACAAGCTATCGGGGTGGATGAAATTATAAATCCGGAAGAAGAAACATCGGAGAGATGGGCTAAAAAACTCTCCTTAAGCAATGTAATAGACTCATATGAACTGAATAAAGATTTCAGCATAATTGAGGCAAAAGTACCAAGCGACTGTATCGGGAAGACTCTCCTTGAACTTGATTTTCGCAAAAAGTTTAACTTACTGGTGCTAACAATCATCAAAAAAGTTGAAGTAAAAAGTATTATAGGAAAAGCAAGGATAGAAACCCGAATACGAGGTGTAGCTTCAGCGAATGAAAGACTTGAAGCAGAGGATATTTTAGTCCTCTTTGGCCTAAATAAAGATTTGCGGTTATTTCTAAAACAATAAAAGACAATATCTAGGAAAAGTCTATTTATTCCATTTCGGCAATTTTCCGTTATTGAAAAAATCACTCAGTCGCTTGCGGGACGAACAGGTGTAATTGAGCTGATGCCGCTGTCATATAATGAGGTAAAAACGGAGGCAGACAAAAAATCTTTAGATAAAGTATTAATAACAGGCTGACATAAAAAAAACTATTATATACGCCGGTAAGTTTGAAAATGATGCTGCTGAAATTCTACTGTTAAATTATAAGAATATGGGAAGGATATTTTGATACAGGCACTAAAAAATCGGGACAAATTATCGGTTTTTTGTCCTGTATTGGGGGCGATTTTGTCCCGAAAGGGATGGGAATTTAGTTTTTTGTTCATTGTATGGGTAAAATATCTAAAGATTAAAAATAATTCTTAACGGCAAATTCGTATTGTTCGATGAATATTTTCTTAAATGCGACTATGTTATTTTGCTCATAAAATATGAGCATTGCTTTTTTATATTCAATTGAATCAACCGTACGGAAAGATAAAGGACAATATCCCCATGCAATTAAAATAGCGTTACTTAGAATTCTGGCTGTGCGCTTGTTTCCATCTATGAAAGCTTGTATATAAGAAAGAAGAACTAACGCTAGCAGTGCTTTTTCAAAAACATTTGTCTTGTTATTAATCAATTTACAAGTACACTCTAAGGCTTCTCTGATCTGAAACTCATTATCCAAGGGACGATAATTAGTACCGGTTACACCAACACGCCTTTTACGAATACCACTATTTACTCCTAATTCTTTTATCAAAATCTCATGAAGCTCTTCAATGTGCTTAATTGATATTTCCTTAAAATACTCCGGATGCTCAAGGACAAAATCTAAGGCATCTTTGTGATTGAGCAGCATAACTGCTTCTTCCTTAGTCTTTCCCTCCGCTGTCTGCCTTTCTTTTAGGAGCCTTTCCGTCTCAAGAAGAGAGTAGGTATTCCCTTCAATCTGTGATGACTTCCATGACAAATCAACTCCAAGACGCTCCATTTCTTTATTATATTCAAGTTCCGACAATGTTTTCATATGAGCTAAGAACTCAATATGCGCAGACTCCAGTTTTTCACTTTCTTCAGGAGTAAAAAGATTTACCTTGGGTAAAACATCATTTATCAAATTAAAATTAAATGACTCATGGACTTTTCTCTCATCAATATCATCACTGAAATAAGTCTCAATATCCAATGGCATCATCAAAATGGCTTGTGGCGATAAAGAATAACGAGTCGCTCTTCCCCTACCTTCAACTAGAATCTCCCCTTTTTGCACACTATCAGCTATAATACGCTTCAATGTCCTTTCATTGGGAGCTTCACTCAAAGCATTAGCTATTTCTACCCTACTAGAAGATGGGTTGTAGTGCAAAAATTGCAATATTTCTTTCTGTGTTGACATAAAGTTATATTTTAATTTTTCTATGTATTACTACTTTCGGGACAAAAATAGTATAATTTTTAAAAATACGAGACAAATTATCAGATTTTTGTCCTGAATAGAGGGGAGTTTTGGCCCGTATTGTGCAAAAATAGCAAATAAGTAGGGATTTTGCGTTGAGCGCATATACCTTCCCGCCTGCGGCGAAAACTAATTAAGAATTACCACTCTTGATTTAATTGTAAACCTATTTCAGGACATAATATTTATCTCTATCCTATTCGATATTTCTGTGTCTATCCGCATTTATATCGATCAATTACCGAGCCCATTTTTAACTTATCAGTTAATTTTTTGTGGAAATATTTGTGTTTTCCATGGAATATCTATACCTTTGCTGTATAATTCTTAACTGAAAGGTTAAATGAGGTTTTATGCAGTTCGTCCGAAAAGGCGGCAGAGGAGGAAGAGGACAAAAATTGCGCTATACACGGTTGCTTTTAACCTGAGTGAGTTGCGGCGCCATGATAGTTCATTTGATTACTTCTGTAAGAATCATTGTGAATACAATTATTCCGGTAGTTGCGGGCAGAAATGTAATGAAAAAGGCGAGTATGGAAGGCTTCTTTACATTTGGCACCAACAGGGTTATTTAATTAGATTTTTTAAGACATTTAACCATCTAATAAATACTGAGCGATACGGCAATATTGACATTAAGGAAGCAATTACCAGACACAAGCTCCTTTTAGTTGAAATTGAGGATTATCTGTTGAAAGGTGACCTTAGAAAATTCTTCATAAGCTTATACAAAAACCCAAGTAGTAAGGAATATCATCCGGAATGCAAGTTCAAATCACATCTGCTCCATCCTGAGTTTGAAAATTGGATACGAATTTACGCAGTAAAGTACAAAGACAATGATTTGGACATTGAAAATTACATCATTACCGGGGGAGCAATAAAGCTTGTTGAGAAAATGTCGGATAGTGCCGTTGTAGAATATGAAGAGCAAAAGCAAGATATTGTAATCAAATACTTGATTGACAACAATCTGGCTACAAGGGAAGAAATTGAAAAATTAATATTGTAATAGTTATGGCAAAACAAAGATTAGAAGACATCGCAATTGATTGCTCAAAGGCTTTCAAGAAACAATATCGAAAAGATAGAAAGGCCTTACAGAAAAGTGATTCTAGAAATCTAGAGGTCGCTATTAATCTTTATAACTACATCGAAGAGACTCCCGGCATGACGAGAGCATCTCTGGCAAAACTACTAAATGTCTCACAAGCATATCTTTGTAGGGTAATTAACGGGAATGTCAATTTAACCCTTAGAACAATAGAGAAATATGAGAAAATTCTATCAATCTCATTGTTGCCTAAATCTGAAACAGATAACAGCTGTTGCCACGATATACTATTGAGCCTTCCCCAGGAAAAGGTTTATTCAACTGAGACTTTTGCCTTTGGACCGGAATCACTTCAAAGATATTCTTTTAATTTAACAGAACATGGAAATACAATTCAAATATGCCGCTATTAGAACTGATCAATTTGCTACATTTGATTATCCTAATATAACGACAATTAAGGAGTGTACTGTCAGCGGAGAAGTTCAGACTGGAAACAATTTCGATGCTCGAACAATAATGATAACGGTTCTCTCCAATATTAAGTTTGAGGATAGTCTAGTTATGACAATTAAGGTTTCTTCCTTTTTTGAGATAGAAGAAGAATCCTGGAATGACTTGAAGAAAGAGGATTTTGTGGTTGTTCCGAAGGAATTTTTATATCACATTGGCGGGCTAGCCGTAAGCACAACCAGAGGAATCCTTTATGCAAAGACAGAGGGAACTGATTTAAATCGATTTATCCTGCCAATCATCTATATGGATCAAGTGATAAAGGGAGATATGAAAATTCCTATACCAATGAGTTGATACCAATAAGTCTATTTATTCCATTTCGGCAATTTTCCTGTTTGGGCAAGGAAGTCTTTTAGCATTAGGGACAATAAAGACCATAGCGTTGGGTTCAACGATATGGTCTTTGACTTGCTGGCCACTATTCAGACATGCTTTTTTCTCTTTTTCGGTTTTACTTTTGTAAATAAATCGGCAGTATATTTTTCGTAAAGTCCGAATAAATACTCCATTCTGTTGGCTTCGCTTGTAAAGGGTTGCGGACGATAGGCCAAATCAACTGCTTTGTCCAGTTCGTTGTGGGCTTTTACCAATGCAGGTGGCATTGTCAAAGGGTCATATAGGTCTGCAAGACTACTGTTTGGAAATTCCAATCGAGTATCTAAAACCTTTTGGGCTGCTTCTTCTATTGCGGTTATTTGTTTTTCGGTTGGGTTTTCAGGCCAAGGGAAATTGTTGTAAACTATAGTATTTGAATAACTATAACGACTTTCTAATCTACCACATATGTATTTTGTCCAAACCATATGCATTATTGAAGTTAAAACACCAAAATGATACAAACTTGCATTTGGAAACGCAAAAACTTTATCAGTAATAATATCTTCTGGTGTCATATATCCTATCGGGATATATTTTCTATTCTCTGAAGATACTTTTGGGATTAATAAAAAATCATTGCAAGGTTGTCTTTCTTCACCAAATAAATATGGAAAATCCGCCATTTCATATGTTCTTTTTCTTGAACTCTTCAACCTAAATGCCCTAATTTTACTTATCTTATTTATTAAAATCGCTGAATTTTTTATTATTTCTGGAGATACGCCTTTTAGCCACAAACACCATCTTAATTTATTATTAATGAACTCATCTGCACTCCAGAACCTTTTAATATAATGTGATAAGTTAGGTTCTGTATTTAATATATAATTTTTCTCATCCTCATCTAAGATTAAATGACCACCATCCAACAATGCACTACCCACACCAATTTTAGGCACATTACAAATAGGATTTGTTTTGGGTGAAATTATTATATCTTTTGCATCTATAAGATATTGATTAATGTTTTTAGCTATAATCTCATGAGGATCCCCACTAATTTCATTATATTCAAATATGATTTTTTTTGTTACATCAAAACAAGCAAAGCCTATTATAACAACATGGACAGCGGCTTTCCCTTTTGCTTCATTTGTCCACTTAAAAGTACGATGAGCAAAATGAATTCTTAGATTAAATTGAGAGAATAAATAACCCCAAAGAATACCGACTTGCTCTCCTTGTACGATTGAATTGGTTGATACAAAGGCAACCTTAATTTTTGTATCTTGAATATATTTAGCAGACTTAGCATACCATGCAGCCACGTAATCCAACATTCCAAAAGATTTCAAACCGGAAAAAACATATTCTAAATCCTCTTTTTGTAGTTTGCTTTGGTAGGCTGTACCAATGAAAGGAGGATTTCCAAGAATATAAGATAGTTCACTTTTGGGAACAAGTGTTTCCCAATCTATTCTCAATGCATTACCATGAACAATCTTAGCTGCTTTTGTCAATGGAAGCCTCACAAAATATTTCCCAAACTCATTGCTTATCATCATATTTATTTGATGGTCAATGAGCCACATGGCCACTTCAGCAATGCGTGCGGGAAATTCTTCATATTCGATACCATAAAACTGGTCAACATTAAGCCAAATAATACTTTCTATTGAGATAACCTGCTGTCCTTTATACAACTCCCGCAAAATCTCCAGTTCCAGCAATCGCAATTCCCTGTACGTTATAACCAGAAAATTTCCACAACCGCAGGCAGGGTCAAGAAACTTGAGCGTACTTAGTTTTTTATGAAATTCCGTTAGTTGGTATTTATTGCCTTTAACACTTTCAAACTCTTCCCAAAGGTCATCCAAGAAAAGGGGTTTAATCAGCTTTAAAATATTGGTTTCGCTAGTATAATGAGCTCCAAGATTTCGGCGTTCCTCCGGCTTCATTACACTCTGAAACATTGAACCAAAAATTGCGGGTGAAATTTTACTCCAATCAATGTAGGTACAATCCAAAAGAGCTTGACGCATTTTGCTGTCAAAGCTCGCAATGGGTAAAGGTTCATCGAACAGCTTTCCATTTACATATGGAAAGGCAGCAAGATCCTCATCCAAAGTTGTAAACCTCTTATCTTCAGGTGTATTTAAGACCTGAAAAAGTTGCTCCAGTTTTGCAGCAAGGTCACTTCCGTCAATATTGGTACGCCTTTCAATGTATTCTTGGAACTGTTTTCTTTCAAAAATGGTCGTGTCTTCAGCAAATAAGCAGAAAAGCAAACGAACCAGGTAAACCTCTAAAGGATGGCCTACATAGCCAATTTCTTTTAATCTATCGTGAAGTTTGCCCATCAGCTCAGCCGCCTTGATATTAGCCGGGTCCTCTTCTTTGTAAACTTTCTTTTGATAGCCGAGCAAGTAACCGAAATGCCGAACGTTTTTTACAAGGTCTTTTAGTTTAAAGTCTATTTGCGTGCCATCTTCAAGGTCGTGGAGGCGGAAGTTTTCAAAATCGGAAACAAGAATGTATTTCGGCAATTCGTGCTCCTTAAGACCGTGTGTATAATCAATAGCTTGTTGATAAGCTTTGTCAAGATCTTTACCCCGACTTTTCATTTCAATTAAGATCGTCCCCTTCCATAGCATATCAATATAGCCCTCTTTGTCATCAAGCTTTTTAACTCTATGCTCAAAAGTGCCAACTCTTTTACTGCTAATGCCAAAAACATTGAAAAAGTCCACTAAAAAAGGCTGCGCATCTGCTTCTTCCCTTGAAGCATCAGCCCATTTTTTTGAAAAACTTACTGCTCTCTCCTTTATTTCGTTCCAACTAAGTGCCATGGGTTATGGTTTTTAGAGGGGTGGGAGGCTATGTAGTTGGAGTAACGGTTAGGGATGAGGCTGGTGTTGGACGAACCACGATTATATCCCCCGACAATAACGCTCAAACAAGCGAAACTGTTTTGAAGTGCCAATTTCAACCCACATTATATTGCACACACCCTTAGTTTTACAATGTTTTGTTTACTTAAATTTAATAGGTTTGGGTAATTTGATTTCCTTATACGCATTTAAAGCAAATCCATCTGTCATTCCAGCAATATAGTCACAAACAATTACTTTAGGAACATAGCCTTCTTTTTTATAAATAATGTTATAACGTTCTAAATAACTTCCAAAGTGTCTATTTAATTCGATTTCTGAAGATAAATACTTTTTATAGATCTGTCCATGGTTAGAATATAGTTCTAATAAGTAGTCAAAAATCTCTTCGAGAATCTTTTCACCCTTTTCTCTATATTTTACAATTATATCGTGACCATAGATATAGTTATAATTAAAATCTTGAAGTATTTTAACTTTTTCAAACATATTGTCAGATAGTTTTATTTCATCAATTTCTTTAGATGTTTCTATAATATCAATTACTAATTTATTAATTATTTCTGCATTTTTTGAACCCACTTCTTTGCGTATTTTGATTGGTATATCTCGAATTGTTATAAAATCTGCTATTAATGCATCTTCTATATCTCTACCAAGATATGCAATCTTGTCAGCGATTCTAACAATACAGCCCTCATAACTTGAAGCGATACTTTTTCTATCCCTAATTTTATCAATGTCGTTAATTGTTTGTGATGGTTTTAAGGATTGTTGCAATATTTCCCCATTATGATTAATGATTCCATCTTTAACTCCATATGTCAAATTTAATCCTTTTCCATCGTTACATAGTTTTTCCACAACTCTTAAACTATGAACCTCATGATAAAATGTATGACCTGAGTCAAGTTTTCTATTCAAAGCCGCTTCACCTGCGTGTCCAAATGGGGAATGTCCAAGATCATGTCCTAACCCGATTGCATAAGCCATTTCTGGATTTAGTTCCCAACCAAAGTTATTCAGCCCTTTACAAATTGTTGCACCTATTGTTGCTACATGCATTACGTGTTCTATTCTTGTACACACATGATCATTCTCAGGAGCAAAAAAAACTTGAGTTTTATGTTTTAACCTTCTAAATGGCATTGAGTGAATAATTGCGGTTTGGTCACGAAAAAATTCACCACGAATGGGACATTCTTTTTTAGTTTTCCTTTTAGTGTAGTCTTCAGATGTTAAGGGGTTTTTCATGGTCTTAATTTTAAAAGTTTAAGTATAAATATTCGAATCTTCAGTTGATTTATTGGACAACATAAAACATATATTCCAAAAATGTGAAATTAATAAATTGAATTCAACTAACAGTTACATTTTTTTAAATTGTAGTTTTCTGTTACATTATTCGATTAAAAAAGCCTTTCAAATAGATAAGGTGTGATTCTGGTTTAAAATACCTTATAACGTTCCCACAATTTGAACAATGGTGGATTTTGGAAAATGAAACAATCAGTCAAATAATTACAATATAAGCACAAACTTATATTAATAAAGACAACCCCATTGAACCAAAGTGCGTTATGTATAACTTTCTACTCGTTGATTATTTCTATAAGACGCTGGTCACATATATCTTTAAAGTCTCGTTCATTATATGTCACGAGATAATTAACTGTTACATTTATGTCCTTCAAAATCTCTCTTATTACACTATCTGTCAAGCTAAATGTAAAGCCAGCTTTTCTATTATATGTAAACACTTGTTTTAAAGCTTCGTCTTTATACTTGCTATCCTCTAAAAGCACAATGTTTGGTTTTGAAATTATTTTTTCAAGAACAAACAGTCTTTCTCTGCGTCTTGCTAAGTGTGTTGATATTGTCTCATACAAACATGGCCAAGGAAAAATAACAGTGTTGCCCTCTACCAACTCAGCAATTGCCAATGATAATGCGTGGAACTGGTCTTTGGGGTCAACCAATCCAAGCCAAAAACAGGTATCCGTCAGAATTATCTTTTTCATTATGCAGAATCTTCTTCTGAACCTTGAACTCCAGTAGCATAACCTTCCCAAGGAGCCCTTTTCCTTCCCCCAAATAAAAATCTCCCCTTTGTTTTTCCCGTTTCAGCGTCTCTAAAAATTAAATAGACCCTGTCAGTGTTATTAAGTTTAGTGAATTTTGCAATGTCTCTTTTTATTTTCTCTATGAAGTCGTCTCCATATACTTTGGTGAAAAAAGCAATACTGTCTCCACACTCTTTTGCTTTAACAGTATCGAGCCAAGTATAAAGTCCAGAATAATCACCCTTTAAACCGAGGTCATAAGCAACCCAAAATGCTTTGTTTGTCATCATGTTGGTTAGTTTAAGAATTAGTCAATATTTTCCAAGTCAAATTTGATCAAAATAAAGCGTCTATTTGTAGTACGTAAGGAAATAGTCGAACTGTCGTACCTTTAACAAAAATAACAATATGTCCGCCTTTGTCCCTAAAAAAACATTATTAAATTGTCCTACATGTCTATTACTATATGTAAGAACAGACCTGATGTTAATAATTAATAATTTGCAATCCCTGTCGACAAGATTCATTATGGATACAATTATTGTTTATCTATGCTATTGTCTGTTCTTGTCGCTTGTGTGTTGGTATTTTATTATTGTCGTAATAAAGTTGACTATAACGATTAGTACAATAATAGTAGCAACTAAGTTTCACTTGTCTGTTAGGTTACAAGAATATTGAAGCGGACTATGGCCCTTCGATTTACAATATTTTGGTTGTCCTTATTATCCATTGTTAACTCTAATTGTTCCTATTCATCAAATGCCATTTTTGTGACATGATAATTTTCATACAATAGAAAACTAGAATATGGTTTTATCATTGAAGAGACAAATTCATCTACCTCCAATGGCTGTAATTTATCATCCTCTTTTCTCATTTTCAGTAGAATGCTATAGAGAAAAAGAGAATGTAAATATATTGACAAGAAATATTTGTCAGTAGTGTATTTCAATTCTTTTTCTGTAGTAATCTTATTATTTGAAACAAATTGTTTTAATACAAAGGCATCCATATTAACTACAATACCATCTACCAACAATTCATTTGAATCATCATCTATTGAACTGATAACCTTAACAACATCATAACCGTTCCAGTTCATTTCAGACCATGAAACTCCTTCTCCGTTCTTAGGATTCTCATATGCTTTTTTTGGTGTAGGTAAATTAGGAAATGTTTCCGTCTTTTTGTCCTCTTGTTTTTGAGGTGGACTTATTTTCTCGTCCACTTTAACAGTAAAAACACATGATAAATCATTGCCCGGGTTGCTTAGTGTAGCTTTAACATCAACTTCATCTCCAATCTGGGCCTGTTCTGTTGGCTTTATAATAAGTTTTATGGAACCATTTGTTGGCCCTTCCCTTTCTACAGTTATTACATCTACGACTTCATTTGGACTAGGATTAGGAGTGAGTACTTCTTTATCAGCAATATTTCTTTTTTGCAATATTTCTATCCTAAATTGTCCTTTTTCGTATGGTCTGAATAAATAATCATCCTCAACATCTGTTTCAAAATAAACTTTTCCTTGACTATTAATGGGTATTATGTTGTAGGTTTTACCATTCTTACTATGTCTTAAGTTAAAGATGGATGGAAACCTATTAAGTTTTTTTTGTTTTTCTTTTTTTATTGGTGCTGTCTTTTGTCCCTTAGTTTTTATAAACTTTAAAGCACCGTTTTTTCTAAGCAGATTTATAACATCTTTGTCAACAGGAAGTTTTGACAATAAATCGGTAATTAATTCATTATCAGAATCAGAATTTTGAAATATGGAGTTTTTCCTGTCTTCGTTTATTTCTTTTAATTGTTCGTTTTTTCGAAGTTTTCCAATGATTACGTCTCGCAATAATTCTGTTTTAGGTCCCTGCTTTAGATGGGTTCGGTTTGACATAAATAAATCTTGTCGGATACTTGTTGGTATTTTTGTGCAATCAACATGAATCAACAAATGCCTTTTTAAAAGAGAAAAACCCAGTTCTTGTGAAATAAAGGACTGCCCCTCAAATCCGTGTACTTGACCATTTTGGGTAAAAACAATTGATTTATTTTTGATGAACTCACCATGGTCTACTTCTTTATCAAAAATTATTGCTTCAATATTCACTTCTCCTACAGGTGAATTTGAAGGAATATTAAATGGTATTATTTTTTCAACTTTATTTCTATCATCAATTGCGATTCTAGTACGATTTCCAAGAAGTAGTTTATCTGGTGTTTTACCTGCATAGTCCCTTTTTTCGAAAACAACTAAAGGCAGAGGTAAGTTAAACATGAATTGGTTCAAATCTCTCCACAAATCGAGGGTGATATCTGAACGTGACCCCCTTGGTAACTGATATGAATAAAGCTTCACAATACTACCACTAGTGAACACTTTGTTTTTTAGACCAATATCAATTTCATCTATTGAGAATGAGGGTATTTTAGAGTTTGGACAGAAATATTCATACCAAGTTGCTTTTCCATAGTCAAATTCTTCCTCCTTAGTCAAGGGATGTCTTCTTACGAGAGTAAAACCCAACTCCCCATTTGATTCAAACTTAGGATGCCTTTTTGAAGCAATTAACTGGTATTTGTTTTCTCCACAAAAAACGACTGCTCCTGTAGATCCCATATTATATTTTCCTTGAACAAAATGGATATTCGTTTTATTGTTACGATGAAGGGAAAGAAAAGTATTGCCGAAATCTTCTGGATTCTGACCCTCACCATTGTCGTAAATAACTATAGATGGTTGTATCCTATCACCAAATGCTAATACCTGGATGTTTTCCGCTAATTCTCTTCTAGATTTTGGGTCAAGTTCTCCAATTTCCCCATCTTTTACACCATAAAACATTTCAACTGCTTTCTTCATCGAATTTGGAGCTTCTTTTGATTTTGGGTCCAATCCTTTGAGTTTGCATTCTTTAATAAGAATTGCATCAATTGAATTGGTTATTTTTTCAACTAAAGCAGGAACAGGATGATTTTGTTGACTTTCAAAAGTCCCAAAGTTCCCCTTATTATCTCCATAAGGTCTCCAGTTTTCTGGTTTTTCAAATATAGAATTTTCAGAAATAATCTTAGTTATTTCACTTTCATAGTGAGAATTGTACAATTCCCAAAATAATTGTTCCATCATACTAACTTCTTTTGTATTCAAATGAGATCCAAGGTATGTTATACGCAAATAAGCCTTCGTAAAACACATCCAAATAAATCGATTTCACGCTCTACAAAAATACAATTAATTAATCAATCTTTTATCGTCAGTCAACTAACAAACGCCCTAAATATGACGGAATTATACCATTGGTGCTAAAAATGTGGAAAAAATCACATTTTTAGTACTAATAATGTGAGAAAAATCACCGTCCTTTACTAACAATAGTTTTCAAGTCTGATTTTGAACTTTTATCATAATTTTTCCTAATATAAGTGTCAACCTATTTCAGGATATGACAATGGAGAATATAACAAAATAAGTATATTTGTTGGTAGAATCGAACATTATGGAGAACGCTGAAATCAATATTAATCCTGCGGAAGAGCTTGATGTAGCAAAGATAGAAAAAAGGATTGTTGCAGTTATAGGGATCCAAGTAATACTTGATCGTGATCTTGCGATGCTGTATGAAGTAGATATCGCGCAGATGAATCGTCAGGTGAAAAGAAATATCAAACGATTTCCGGAAGATTTTATGTTCCAACTGACCCGCGAAGAGTTTATCAGTTTGAAATGCCAAAATGGCATTTCAAACACAAGGGGTGGAGATAGAGCTTTACCATACGCGTTCACAGAGCAGGGAGTATCGATGCTTTCCGGTCTTCTTCGAAGCGAAACTGCTATTCAGGCAAATATCATGATAATGCGGGCATTCGTAGCAATGCGCCGGTTTATGGTAGCAAATTCTGATATGTTTAGAAGAATTGATTTACTTGATAGACGGCAAATTGAATCAGAACGTAAACTGAATTTAGTGCTTGATAAGTTAGGGGATGGAATGCTCAAATATAAATGCGGAATCTTCTTTGATGGACAGACATTTGATGCATATGTTTTGGTATCCGATCTGATTCGCAGCGCGAAGAAAAGAGTCGTAATGATAGACAACTATGTTGATGAATCAGTTCTCACAATGCTTGATAAAAGGAACAAAGGAGTTACAGCGGAAATTTATACTCGTCAGATTTCTAAACAGTTTAGTTTGGATATAGTGAAACACGATTCGCAATATCCGCCTATTCCTGTAAAGATTTTAAAGAAATCACACGACAGGTTCCTTGTCATTGATGATGAAGTATATCATGTAGGTGCATCTTTCAAAGACCTTGGTAAGAAGTGGTTTGCTATAATGAAGATGGACACCAATAACGGACAGGAACTGATCAGTCAACTGTAAAGAATACATACAATTTAATGGTTGAGTGTGCCCTGGAAGTATTTGTGACTTTGTAGCTAGTCACTTTATTATTAACAGAATTCCTCTCTCCGAGGGATTTGCGCGCTACGCGGCGCACATCCCTCCCCGCCTGCAGCGGGGCGAGGCAAAGCACAAAAACAATAATTGCGCTCAAGTAAATTTGTGCCATTTTTCTGTTTCTTATTGTAATTCAGCAAAGTATTTATGTTTTGTTGCCTCGTTCTTCAATAGAATAGTTAGAACATTATCCACAAATTTAACAAGTTCTTGAACATTTAAAATTTGAAATCCCATAATTGGTTTTCTAAAAAAAAGTAATCGCCAGGCATTTGGAGTTTTTTCATTATTTAGATTACTTTCAAACCCTTCATTTTCTAAAGCCATTACTAGTTTCTTAAACTCGTTATCAGCTCGAAGTGAAGATTTGTACTCTGGATTAACGTCAAAGAAAAATGCGATTTCTGGACAGTCTTCCAAAAATGGAATTCCATGGTCGCTAGTGTCATAATATAGTGATATTGAACCAAATTGACCATAAGTTGTTTCTGTTGGTTTTTTAAAACTAAATTCAACACCTTTCCTTCCCCAATTATTTTTGTAGGCACTACTTAAATTACTAAAACCAAACTTACTGAAATCCAATTCATAAACAAGTGTCTGGAATATACTATTAATTTTCTTGTCAAAGTCTACCTTCAAATAGTCACAATAGAGTTTAATTTCGTCATGATAGATTTCTCCCAATTCATCGAATTCTCCTGACCTTTTTCCGTAGTCTACAAATTGCTGAACAATCATATTATCTCGATAGTTTTTCTGTAGAAACAATGAAATCTCTTGCCAAGTCTTGAATATTACTCTGTTGTCTTCTATTTGTTTGATAATATCAATGTCTGATTTTCTAGGCGTAGTAACCAATAACAAGTCATTCTCACCACAAAGTTTTAGGTGTCCTTTAAGTTGATTGACACCAAGACCAAGTCTATTAGTTTTATTTTCATATAAAACTTTAATTTGACTGTTATCAATAAGTGTAATTACAAAGCTACCATCAGGATTTGTTTCACCACCACCATAAACTGTTTCTAAATTTACTAATGGCTTACTTGCTGTCTTTTTATTTGTCAAAAAGTCAAACAATGTATTATCATTGAGTAATTCAATAATTGATAAAAAATTATAGGTCAATTTATTCTCAGGTTGTTGGTACGAGTTTAAAAATATATTTGTTCTCATTATGTATAATTTTGATTATTGACAATTATCCCTAACATCTAATTTTACATCAAAAATACCATTATTTACTCAATATTTTTTCGTCAGTCACCAAATAAGCAATCCTATATGCGACAGAATTATACCATTGATGCTAATAATGTGGAAAAAATCACATTTTTAGTACTAATAATGTGAGAAAAATCACCGTCTTTTATTAACAATAGTTTTCAAGTTTAATTTTTGGACTTTTATCATGTTTTCTAGATTTAAGTGTAAACCTATTTCAGGACATAACAGACCTCCCTCTCCGAGGGATTTGGTCGCATACGCTCCCACATCCCTTTCTACTCGCCGTAGGGGCCCTAACAAGTGAAAGGCTTGAAGCTACGAAAATGTCCCTCTCTCAGGGATTTGCGCGAAGCGCACATCCCTCCCCGCCTGCGGCGGGGCGAGGCAAAGCACAAAAAAAGAACTGGCGCTCGAGTGAACTCGGCGCCAGCTTCTTTCGTGCTTTGCGGAGAGAGAGGGATTCGAACCCCCGGAAGCTTTCACTTCAACAGTTTTCAAGACTGCCGGTTTAAACCACTCACCCATCTCTCCTTTTGTTTGGGAGTGCAAAGATATATTAAAAAAACATTTACTCAAAAAAAAGCTTATTTTGCTGATTCGGATTCTTCGGTCTTAGGCTGCTTGGAGAAGAATTTCCACTTAAAAAACAGGAGATAGAAGGCTCCGCAGGTGATGCAGGCGTCGGCGAAGTTGAAGATGGGACGGAAGAAGATAAAATGGCGTCCCCCCCAAATGGGTAGCCATTCGGGAAGTGTGGTGTCTATGATGGGAAAATAGAACATGTCCACCACTTTGCCGTAAAGGAATCCGGAATAACCGCCGCCTGCGGGGAAGAGCTCTGCCACTTGTATGGGTGTGCTTTCGCTGAATATCATACCATAGAAGAGGGAATCGATGATATTGCCGAGCGCACCGCATAGGATGGCGGCGAGGCCTATGAGAACACCTGTGGGGGTGTCTCCGCGCTTGAGGAGTTTTCTGATATATATGATGATGGCTATGACAAGTACCACCCTGAATATTGAGAGGATGAATTTGCCAACGTTGCCTCCGAACTGCATTCCGAAGGCCATGCCGTTATTTTCAATAAAGAGTATTTGGAACCAACTGCCGAACACGTGGATGCTCTGGCCTATAGTCATGTTGGTCTTAACCAGGATTTTGATAATCTGGTCGATAATCAAAAGAAGGATTACAAAGAGGGATATCTTGAAACCTCTGGAAATCTTCATTTCCTCTATTTGTTCATTTCATTCTTACCCTCAACGCTGAGTGTGGCGTGGGGTACAAGCCTAAGTCTCTCCTTGGGTATCAGTTTGCCGGTAGCACGGCAGATACCGTAAGTTTTATTTTCGATGCGTATGAGGGCATTCTCGAGGTTCTGTATGAACTTATACTGACGTGCAGCGAGCTGGCCCGACTCTTCCTTGGAAAGGGAAGATGCACCTTCCTCCAGCACCTTGAAGGTGGGAGATGTGTCTTCTGTGTCGTTACTTGTGCTATGGTTCACAGCGCCCCTGAGCATTTCATATTCCTCTCTGGCTTGAGCAAGCTTTTCAAGGATGAGTTCTTTGAACTCCTGAAGCTCTTCATCAGAGTAACGTACCTTTTCATTTATTTCTACTGGTTTACCCATGACTTTATATGTTGGTTAAAATGTAAAAATAGCAACATTATTTCAATTTAACAACAGATATCCTCAATTCTCCTTCATCCCACTCTACCGGAATACCATCTTCACAATTTTCGGTAAGTGTAATGGATTTTGAGAGAGTCTGTTCGCATACATAGGATTTAAAATCGCTGAGTGCATCCTCAATTTCCGGATTGTTCTGGATGAACACATTGATACGATCTGTTACCTCAAAGCCGCTCTCCTTGCGCAGATTCTGGATACGGTTGATCAGTTCACGTGCAACTCCTTCCCTTCTGAGTGTATCTGTTACCGTGACATCAAGTGCAACAGTGAGTTTGCCTTCAGTGGCAACGAGCCAGCCGGGCATATCCTCTGATGTGATCTCATAATCATCTGCAGAGAGCGTTACTTCACCCGACGGAAGTACAAGTGTGTAATCTCCCGCCTTCTCGATCTCCGAAATAGTCTGCTGCGAGAGGGTCGCAAAGGATGCTGCAATCTCCTTCATCTGTTTACCGTATCTCTTGCCAAGAGTCTTGAAATTGGGTTTTATCTTTTTTGTAATAATTCCCGTAGTATCGTGAATAAACTCCATTTCCTTAACATTCACCTCATTGAGAATGAGCTCTTTAACCAACTCAAGCTGCTCTTCGATACCGCGGTCAAGCACGGGAATTATGAGTTTGGCCAACGGCTGACGCACTTTGATATTGACCTTTCTGCGGAGCGCAAGTACCATTGAAGAACTCTTTTGAGCCAGATCCATCCGCTCCTCAAGAGCGGGATCGATATACTTTTCACATTGGACAGGTATCTGTTCAAAGTGCACTGATTCCGCCTCCGGTACTAGATCACACCAGAGCAAATCCATATAGAACGGAGCTATCGGAGCCGAGAGCAGAGCTACTGTCTTAAGCGCCTCATAGAGGGTCTGATATGCGGCAATCTTGTCAGGAGTGAGACCTCCACCCCAGAAGCGCTTGCGATTGAGACGCACATACCAGTTGCTGAGGTTGTCGCAGACGAAATCCTGGATAAGGCGGCCTGCAGTAGTAAAATCGTAATCCTCGTATGCTTCAACCGACTTCTTGACGAGAGTGTTGAGCAACGAAATGAGCCATCTGTCGATTTCCTGGCGCTCTTCCACAGGAACTTCCGGCTCAGAACCGTCGAAACCGTCCACGTTGGCATAAAGGGCAAAGAATGAATAGGTATTGTAGAGGGTACCGAAGAACTTTCTGCGCACCTCATCCACTCCGCCCACATCAAACTTGAGGTTGTCCCAGGGTTGTGCATTGGTGAGCATATACCATCTGAGAGGGTCAGCTCCGTATTCATCGAGGGTCTCGAATGGATCCACCGCATTACCCAGGCGCTTACTCATCTTATTGCCCTCTTTGTCGAGAACAAGTCCGTTTGAAATTACTCTCTTGAATGCGCATTTGTCGCTAACCATAGTAGCAATTGCATGGAGGGTAAAAAACCATCCTCTGGTCTGGTCAACACCTTCGGCTATGAAATCGGCAGTTTGACCGAACTCGGGAGTACCTAGCTTAGCCAGAGTTTCCTGCGCATAGGGCATCGCACCGGAATCAAACCAAACATCAATCAAATCGCTCTCCCTCACCATCTTGCGTCCATCATCCGAGACGAGGAAAAAGTCATCTACGAAGGGACGGTGTATATTTATCTTGCCATAATTCTCATCCGAATAGTCACCGGGCACAAATCCTTTATCCTTGAAGGGGTTTGAAGGCATAATACCGGCTGCCGTCGCCTTTTCGAGCTCTTCGTAAAGCTCTGCAACGGAGCCGATGCATTTCTCCACGGTGCCGTCCTCGGTACGCCATATAGGGAGCGGAGTCCCCCAGTAGCGACTTCTGGAGAGATTCCAGTCCTGGAGATTCTCCAACCATTTGCCAAAACGTCCGGTACCTGTGGAGGCGGGTTTCCAGTCGATGGTATCGTTGAGTTCCATCATCCTCTGCTGCACTGCGGTAGTTTTGATAAACCAGGAGTCGAGCGGATAATAGAGTACCGGCTTGTCCGTTCTCCAGCAGTGGGGGTAGTTGTGTGTTTGTCTCTCTATTTTGAAGGCCTTGCCCTGCTGTTTGAGATCGACGGCAAGGTCTACATCCAAAGTATCATCATCGGGGCCGAGTGTAGGGTCGTATTCGTTCTTTACATACCTACCGGCGTACTTGCCATACTCTTTTACATTCACCCTCTCAGCAACGAATCGGGAATCCAAATCCTCGATAGCATAGAACTTGCCCGTAGGGTCCACCATCGCCTGGTTGAGACCTGCGGTATCTACCATTATAAGCGGGGGTACACCATTGGCCTTAGCTACCTTGTCGTCATCCGCACCGAAAGTAGGGGCGATATGCACTATACCGGTTCCATCTTCAGTAGTAACAAAATCTCCTAATATCACCTTATGCGCGCCTTCCGGGCATTTTACCCAGGGGAACAGCTGCTCGTAACGGATTCCTGCCAATTCTTTTCCCTTAATTGACTCTCCAAGTACACGGAAGGGAATTTTCTCATTGAAATGAGCCTCCAATAGTGCCTTTGCCACAATATATATGGCGGGCTCTTTTGTATAGGGATTAACGCTCTCGACTTTCAAATATTCGATGTTGGGACCAACGCAGAGTGCGGTATTGGAGGGTAAAGTCCAGGGAGTTGTGGTCCAGGCAAGGAAGAATAGAGGCAGTGGGCTATCCCCAAAGAGGAACTGCGACTTGCCATCCTTAATCACCTTAAACTGTACTACGGCAGTGGTATCCTTGACATCGCGGTAACATCCGGGCTGATTGAGTTCATGCGAACTCAGGCCGGTACCCGCTGCGGGAGAATAGGGCTGAATGGAGTATCCTTTATAAAGCAGGCCCTTGTCATAAATTATTTTGAGAAGGTACCATAATGTCTCGATGTAGCGGTTGTCATAGGTGATATAAGGATTGTCCATATCTACCCAATAACCTATGAGCTCGGTCAACGAGACCCATTCCTTCGTATATTTCATAACCTCCTTGCGGCAGGCTTCGTTGTATTCCTCTACGGAAATCTTTTTCCCGATATCCTCTTTTGTGATGCCGAGCTTCTTTTCCACGCTAAGTTCCACCGGAAGACCATGAGTGTCCCATCCCGCCTTACGCTCCACCCTATAGCCGCTCTGCGTCTTATATCTGCAGATAACGTCCTTAATAGCACGAGCCATCACATGATGGATACCGGGCATTCCGTTAGCTGAAGGGGGGCCTTCAAAAAAGATGAAATTCGGCGCATTTTCTCCTGCAGCAAGCACTTTGCGAAAAGTATCCTGCTTATTCCATTTCTCTAATACTGTGCGATTGATCTCGACCAAATCGAGTTTTTTATATTCGTTAAAACTCATATTTCGTTTGTTTGAATTTGCAAAGATACGATAATTCACTAATTTTGACCAATGATTAAAAAATTATGTTTATGGGAGTTATAGACATTATCCTCCTCGTCTGCTTTCTACCCGCATTTTACTTCGGTATCAAGAACGGTCTGGTCAAACAAATAATATCTGTTGCAGTCGTATATTTCGGTATCACACTCTCTCTTAGATTTGCCGACCTGGTTTCTTCCTGGCTTCTTAAACTTTTCACACTTTCCGACTTCTGGGTAAAGGCTATTTCATTTGTTCTGATATTCCTGGTTGTGGCAATTTTGCTCAATCTCATCGGTAAACTTATAGAGAAAATATTAAAAATAGCCCTGCTTGGATGGCTCAACAGGCTTCTTGGCGTTGTTGTCACCCTGGCAATTTTCGTACTGATACTCTCGACCATCATCCATTTTGTAGATGCCGCAAACGAGACATTCCATTTTATTGCGGAAGATAAAATAGCCGAGTCAAAGCTCTATCCCGCCTTGCTTGACCTCTCGTACAAGCTATTTCCCTATTTTGAATCCTTTTTTTAAAATTTTGAAGCTTTTTTAAAAAAAGCAAAAACCTGTCGCTTGAAGCAACAACTATTATAATTGCTTTTTCAAGCACATTTTTTCTCTTTTTTATACACTACTTTGCCTATGGAATTATTGGCAGAGCCACGGATTATGAAAAGAGAAAAAGAGATATTGCCCGTATCTGAACTGGACCGAACAGTGTCCGGGATGGTACCTGCCGCCGGAAGAGGTTTTGTACTTCTCTACACGGTGGTGTCACTCCTTTGTCTCTTACTCTCTGTTTTCGCGGCTACCGCTTTTATCTAGAGGGAGTATGTGTTGAAGATATGTCCTGATGGCGGACGGGACACTGAAGGGTCAGGATGACTCCCTCTTTTTAATGAATCCAAGAGGAGAATGGGAATGAGAAGAAGGATAAACATAAGGCAACATGACAGGACGGACTGTGCGGCAGCTTGTATCGCCTCCATAGCCGGTTGGTATGGATACAGCATACCTCTGACCATAATCAGAGAGGCATCGGGAACAAGTGTGTACGGGACGACAGTCAAAGGCATTCTGGATGCTTGTCGGGAGATTGGATTCATGGCTAAAGGCTATAAGTCGGAAACGGGCGACACAACTCCCCTGCTCGGATTGGGATGCCCGGCCATCCTCCACATTCTAAAGGAAAACGGAGACCTTCATTTCTATGTTCTCTACAAAATAAATGGCAAAAAAGCCATTGTGATGGACCCTGCAGAGGGTCGTCGGATAAAGAAAGATATCGACACGTTGCAAAAAGAGTGGAGCGGATACCTCGTCATAATGAGACCGGACCCCGATCTCACCCAATTCCGCGGCAAACGCGGACATTTCTCAAAATACGCTTCACTACTCTTACTGACAAAACGGGACTACTCCCTTTCTCTTGCCGGGGCTGCAGCCTACATTGTGGCTGGCATCTGCACCGCTCTTTTCTTGCAACATATAATAGATGACATACTCCCTGCCGGGGATATGACGGCGCTGGGTTTCACGGGTGCACTTATGATCCTCGTGATGGCGGCTGCACTCTTTGTCGGATACGGCCAGATGATATTCACCCTACGGGCCGGAATCAGTATGGACAGCCATATCATTCTAAAATATATAAGCCACCTTTTCACTTTGCCGGTCGGATTTTTCAAAGGCAGGGGTGCGGGCGAACTCAATTCCAGAATCGGGGATTCTATGCGCATCCGCTCCTTCCTGATCGAAGGTGTCACTACCATACTCACAAGCGTTCTCACGCTTTTTGTCTCATTTGTGCTGATGTTTTCATTTTACTGGAAACTGGCATTGATGACATTGGCTTTCATTCCACTTTTCTGCACTGTTTACATAATTGCCGGAAAAGTCAACAGAAAAACCAATAGGGCAATAATCGAGAGCGCTGCCGAATTTGAGGAGAAGAGCGTAGAGGGCATTTCCTCCATAAAAGTGATCAAGTATTTCGGCAACGGGGAACACTATTACCGCAATATCGAGCGGCAATATGTCACATTTGCGGACAAACTCTACCGTGGAGGGCGTTATACGGGCATATTTGCGACATCTGCGGATGCTGTCTCAAGAGTGCTGACCGTCTGCCTGATACTGATAGGCTCGCTGTTTATCTTCAAAGGAGAACTCAGCGTCGGAGAACTGGTCTCCTTCTATTCTCTCTCCTCTTTTTTTTCGGGGCCATTGAGCCGGCTTGTAAGACTGACGGATGATTTGGCAGAATTTAATACTGCATCCGAAAGGATTTTCGAGATTCTCGACCTCAAAAGCGAAGGTGGAGAGTTTCTCCCCTATACACTCGACAAATGTGAAGAGATTCGTTTCCACAACGTGGAGTTTGCCTATCCCGGACACGAACCGTTGTTGAGTGATTTCAACATAACAATCCCCAAAGGGCAAATAACCGCCATACGAGGGGCAAGCGGCTGCGGTAAAAGTTCTGTAGCATCGCTTCTGATGCGCGACTACAAGGTGCAAAAAGGCAAAATAACCCTCGGAGATATCGACATAAGTCAAATCGATATAAGCCGATGGCGTGACTATATATCGATTGTACCTCAGGATGCCGATCTTATCAGCGGCACCATACTGGAAAACATCACCTGCCATGATCCGGAGCCGGACGTGGAACGAGTCATCAATATACTTGAGGAGCTGGGTATGCGTGAATTCATTTCAGACCTACAGATGGGACTTCTGACACGAACCGGCGAACACGGATGCCGCATTTCAGGCGGCCAAAGACAGCGTATAGCGCTTGCCAGGGTGCTCTACCGCAATCCATTCATATACATACTGGATGAGGCCACCTCATCTCTGGACAGCGAATCACAATCCTTTATCCTGCGTAAACTGAAAGATCTCAGGGAAAAGGGCAAAACAGTCATATTGATTACACACAACAAAGAAAATGCATTGATTGCAGACAATACTATCACGATGAGTGCGCACTCATAGAGGTCAATTCCGGGCACCTGACCAAAGAACGGAGTAACACAAAAAATTTAGCTTTATGGAAGAAAAACGATTGAAAGCACTGGGATTGAGGGAAATGACTTCCATTGAACTCCAGTCGGCAGGCGGGGCAACTGTGAGTGCTGCCTCATTATTTGACAAAGTAAGGGCCATCATCAATTTTATTGGTGACTATCTGCCAAAACTCCTCAGGGGAATTATTGACGGATGGAACAGTCTAAAAGGAAAAAAATGATGGAGGGAACTGACAATGACGGAAGATTTTACGATACCGGGACTCAGACCTATTGAGGTACGCGAGTCAGTCTGCATCGTTGGAGGCCTGGATAAAAAGGCCCAGGATGCGCTCTACTACATCGGTTATATCATAGGACTTGTAGCGCAGTACGTCTACTCTATTTTTAAGAAAATTAAAAGTCTTATAGGAGGAAAGCAGGCATAACCGTCCAATAGCGGGAATTCCGGGTGCTCGCGACACCCGGGAATCCCATTTATTGAAACTAAAAAATGAAAAGAAATAAAAAAACAAAGTGCAGTACGTTGATAATTGCACTGTTGATTGCAGGTGCATTACCCTCTTCGGCTCAGAGCTGGACTCTGGAGCAATGCATCAGCCAGGCCATGGAACACAACCACGATATCAGAAGTGCCCGCGCCTCACTTAAAGAGAGTGAAAGCGCGCTGAGGGAGCTCTCATGGAGCCTGATTCCGCAGATAGGAGGAGAAATAGGACATGATTTCAACTGGGAACGGCTCTCACCCTACAAACTCAAGGGAACACAGAGCACCAATGCTTCTATCGGAGGCAGTATAACGCTCTTCAATGGACTAAGGGGTTATTTCAGCATCAGAGAAGCCGGCTACTCGCTCAAACAGGCAACAAGTTCTCTTGAAGGGGTGAGTGACGCAGTAACCATCAACGTCATCCGAGGCTACCTCCATATGGTACTGGCGAGGGAACTGCATTCCATAGCGAAATATAACTGTGAAAGTATCATCAGACAGATGGAGAAGTGTCGCAAAATGGTGCTGGCAGGGCTACGTCCTTTGAGCAGCCTGATGGAACTCGAGGCACAGGTGGCACAGGAGCAATACACCATTACCGCATCTGCCGCAGAGATAGAGAATAGTCGCATTGCACTGATGCAGCTGCTTAACCTCCCCTATGACAGTCAATTCAATATAGAAATACCGGCAATAGATACGTTGCCACCGGAAAACCTGCCGGAGATATCAGCTTACAGCATAGCTGATGCGCATCCCGCCACAAGAGCAGCAAGGGCAGCAATGGAGGCTGACAAAGCTGCAGTAAGAGTGGCTGCAAGTGCACTTTCTCCAATCATAACACTCTCCGCAGGTTACGGTACATACTACAACAATGCCTCCACTAAAAAATTCAATGAGCAATTTAAGGAACATTGGACACCTTTCGTGGGGTTCACACTCAAACTGCCGATAACAGGATCCATAGCCACAGCTCACAGGATCAAAAGAGCAAAGAGTGCACTCTCCAGGAGCAGCATCACTCTCGAAAAGACTCGCCGAAAACTCGCAGATGAGATAGAACTTGCGGTAGCCGAGTGTCATAGCTGTCGCAGTCGCTGCATCGCTGCGGAAAAGAGCCGCAAGGCCTCTGAAGAGCTCTTGCGAATGAACGAATTCAAACTCGAAGTGGGGGAAATTTCCGCCACCGACTATATCATTTCCAAGAATCTTTGCCTTAAGGCCACTTCAGAGCATGTTCAGGCCTATTTCCAGTATCTGTTTCAACGAATGATCGTGGAACATTACCTGGGAAGATAGAGAACCATTGAGATATTTAGATATGAAATTGAAGAAAATCAGATTGAAAAAATGGCATATCATAATGCTTATTGCCCTGGCGGTGCTGCTTGTGATATTGCTGGCTTCAGGAGGCGGAAACGTAACGGAAGTACGTCTGTTTACCATAGAAAAAAAAGATCTGGTCGAGAGCATTCCCGCTAACGGAAAAGTAAGGCCGGTGATAGAAGTCTCCATCACTCCGGATGTTTCGGGTGAAATAGTGGAACTCAATTGCCGTGAAGGAGATAACGTCAACAAGGGAGATATCCTCGTAAAAATCCGTCAGGATGTCTATATCTCCATGGTTGAAAGAGCTGAAGCCGTCCTCAATGCCGCCAGGAGCGACTATCTGCAACAGAAAGCCCAGTTCAAACAGGCTGAAATAAATTTTAAGCGCAACAAAATTCTTTATGAAGAAAATGTAATCTCCGCTGCCGAATATGAAACATCGCAACTGAACTTTGAAATAGCCAAAGAACAACTTACAGCAGCACAATATGGTGTAAGCAGCGGCAAAGCCGCCCTGAAAGAGGCGACGGAAAACCTCACCAAGACCGTAATCTGTGCCCCGATGGATGGAACAGTCTCAATGATTGGCGTCAAAATCGGAGAGAGGGTTGTGGGCACAAGTCAGATGGCGGGTACTGAAATCATGCGGATTGCCGACCTGAGCGATATGGAGGTAGTGGTGGATGTCAACGAAAATGACATTCTCAAACTCAGCCCCGGAAACAGCGCAAAAATAGATATCGATGCCTGTCCCGGACAATTATTTAAGGGAATTGTGACACAAATTGCAAATTCAGCCACAAATTTGTACTCAAACTTTGAACAAGTTACTACCTTTGAGGTCAGGATCGGCATCAAATGCGATACTACAGCCGGAGTAAAGTCCCCAAGTATGCTTCCCTTCAGACCGGGAATGTCGGCCAGAGTTACGATAGTGACGGGGCAAAGGGCAGATATAGTGACGGTTCCCATTGAGGCGGTTTTCATACGGAACTCTATCGAGTGCGTATGGAAGGTGGATGAGAGAAACACCGTGCATGCGACGCCTGTGATGTCGGGCATACAGGATTTCAGTTCCATTGAGATAATATCGGGGCTTGAGCCCGGAAATAGAATAGTGGCCGGCCCCTACTCAGCCGTAAGCAAAGAGTTGGAAGAGGGAATGAAGGTCCGTGGAACCAAATATTGAAGAATAATTAAATGATATGAAAGATACCGTCTTGCTACTTCTGGAAACCAGCACAGAGATTTGTTCCACAGTTCTCACTAAAGGTGGCGAAGTGATTGCCTCCCGATATTGCGACAAGCCCAAGAGCCACGCATCAAAACTTGCGGTGCAAATAAGTGAAGTATTTGTTGAAAGCGGTATGACCATTGCGGAGTGCGATGCAGTGGCGGTAAGCGAAGGTCCCGGCTCCTACACCGGTCTGAGAGTCGGAGTCTCAACTGCCAAGGGTCTCTGTTTCGGCTCCGGTAAACCCCTTATATCCATTTCTACTCCGCAGATTCTGGCTATGGCTGCAATCGGCAAAGCAGAGAAGATTGTAGCCCTGATCGATGCCCGTAGGATGGAGGCATATTGTGCCGTTTTTGATAGCAACGGAGCGCCTCTGAGTAGTGTGGAGTCTATAATCTTTAACAAAGATAGCTTCAGAGATCTTCTTGATGAGGGCAGCGTGGTTTTTATCGGAAATGCAGCCGGCAAGTTGCAGGATGTAATCATCCACCCCAATGCTATTTTCGAACAATGCCATCCTTTGGCTGAGCATATGATTATCCCTGCTACAGAGGCATTCATAAAAAAAGAGTTCAAAGATGTTGCCTACTTTGAACCCTTCTATTTAAAAGATTTCGTCGCCGGTATCAGCAAGAAAAAGCTGTTTTAGAGCTGAGCTTTTATTACTTTTTCCAATTCATCCTTTTCAAACAGATCTTTGCCGGCAATCGTTCCGTCACGTCCTATTATGAAAAATGTGGGTATCCGTGTAATGTTGTAAGCGGTCATCGAGGGTGAATTGATACCGTCACCATCATTTACACAAGTCCAAGGGAGTTGTTGTGACCTCACAATCGAAGCCCAGGAGGCTTTGTCTATATCAAGAGAAACCTGATAGACCTCAAGTCCCTTGGAATGATATTTATGATAGAGTTCTGCAAGGTCGTTGTTGAACATCTTGTGGGCATCCTGTGCCACGCTCCAGAATGAGAGGATTATTACCTTACCGGTAAAATCCGAAAGACGTTTCATCTCCCCATTGTTGTCGGGCATTTCGAGATCCGGAAAGAGGGCTTCCTGAACATTGGAGAATTTGTGACTCAACTCAAATGCCCTCTCTCTGGCAGATATCTCATCTTTGAGCGCCAGAACATATTCAGACTGCGGATAAACAGTTTTAAGAGAGTCATACACCTGCCTGAATATAAATAGGTCGCTAATCTCACCAAATACAGGGAGATTGTCATTGAAACGCTGGAAAAGCGTGGTGGCTGCCGTGATTGAGTGAGGATTGCCGAAAATGTGTCTAAGAGCGGTTTTGCGATACTCAATATAGGTTTTGCCCATATCCAAACCTACGTCCTTGCCTTCAAAACTCTTATCTGCGAGTTCAGAGAGATGTGCGGATGTCTTGAGAAACTCCTTGTCAATAGCCTGCAACAATAGTGATTCTTCGCTGCCCTCTACTGTAAAATTGCCTTCGAGGTCGGCCTTAATGGTAACCTTATCTTTGGGAAGGAGTACCATCGATGCGAGTTTGGTGCCTTCGTGATAGAGATAGTAAAATCCCGGCGATGTGCCGGGCAGATTTACCTTATACTTGAAGCTGCCATCAGGTGCAGTCTTAATGGTATCAACTACCTGTATTTTGCTGAAATTGAGCTTTTGGAGCACAATCTGTGCCTCCTCCGCGCCCTCGATTGAGGCCTCTATCACTGCCGTTGGCCGCTGAGAGCAGGCTGCTAAGAGGAGGAGTGCAAAGGCAAATGAAAAAAATTTCTTCATTATCTATATCTTGTTGAATGCATTTGAAAGCAAGCCGGCAATCTCTTTAAACCGTTCCGGTGTCAGGGAGATTTTTTCCTTGCGGAAATCGAGGTCACCCTCACTATGGAGTGGAACAAGATGGATGTGTGTATGAGGAACCTCCATTCCAAGCACGGCCATGCCGATCCTTTTGCAGGGAATTACACTCTTTTGGGCAATAGCCACTTTCCTGGCGAATGCAAAAAGCCCCTGATAAGTCTCCTCGTCCAGATCAAAAATGTAGTCAACCTCAACTTTGGGAATAACGAGAGTATGACCCTCTGACAGAGGGCTTATGTCTAGAAATGCGTAGAACCTGTCGTCCTCCGCCACTTTGTAAGATGGTATCTCACCATTTACAATCCTTGTGAAAATTGATGCCATATCTGTGACTATATTGAAATATCAAGAATTTCGAACTTTAAAATACCGGAAGGCACTTGAGCCTCGACGATATCACCCTTGCGGTGGCCGATAAGGGCCTTACCGATAGGTGTAGCTGCAGCAAGTTTGCCCTCTTTGAAGTTGGCCTCGCTTTCACCCACGAGTGTATATTCCGCTATGGAATTGTCACGGAGGTTCCTGATCTTAACCTTGTTGAGCATCTGCACTTCATCGGTATTGATCTTCGACTCGTCGATAACTCTTGCGTTTGCAATGAGGCTTTCCATTTTGGATATCTTAAGCTCAAGAAGGCCTTGTGCCTCTTTGGCTGCATCATATTCGGCATTTTCGGAAAGGTCACCTTTGTCTCTGGCGTCTGCAATCTGTCTTGAAATGACAGGTCTCTGGGCAAATAATTGCGCCAACTCTTCACGAAGTTTTTGAAGACCTTCTTGTGTAACGTAATTTATCTCTGTTGACATCTCTAAATATTATAAAAATCAAAAGGAATCCCTATTGGGATCCTTTCATTTGTAAATCACACCGCAAAAATAGTCAAAAAAATCAATATTCCTCCCATTTGGGGCGCATAATCTCGGAATAAATGATGAGATTGCACGGGTCTATTTCAACTTTTATCCCCTTTGCGGCCTCATTTTGTTTATTTTCTAAAGAATATCCCTCGTCCTTGACAGCTACGGTGCTCCTTATACCTTCACCGGCACCGACTTTAACCGGCTCTATCTCCACCGGCTCTGGCTCTACATATTCTTCAACCCCAAGTTCCGGTTGTAAGGCGTGTCTCTCAGCTTCGGCAAGAACCCTCTTTATATCTTCCAGAGCGTCGGCAGGGGAGCCGCCTCTTTCAGGGTACGAAGAGGTTGGAGTAGGAATTGGTCCGGCAGGATGACTGGTTTTGCGATTCCTCTGTTTCTTGTTTTTAGAAACAGTTATGACAATCGCAGCAACAAATGCCAATACCATTATGATAATATCAAAGCCTTCCATAACTCAGGGATTTGCACAAATTTACATTATTTTTTTCATACAGCATTTTTTGTCGAGCAAAAGTTGTCTGCGCAACTCTTCCAGAGAGCCGAACCGACGTTCGTCGCGGAGTCTCTCAATAAAAGATATCCTTATATCCAGTCCATATATCTCTTCATCGAAATCGAGAATATGCGTCTCTATCCTGCGACTGCTGTCGTTGGATACAGTCGGCCTCGTACCTATGTTGCAGATTCCTTTATATGTACCGCCTGTCACCTCAACTCTTACAAAATAGACTCCGTTGGCGGGAACCAACTTGAGGGGCTCATAAAGCTGCATATTGGCAGTCGGGAAACCGATCGTGCGTCCAAGACGGTTGCCGGCCACCACCACTCCATGAAGGGTGTAACGGTAGCCGAGCCATTCATTTGCACGAGCTATATCCCCTTCGACCAAACGGTTGCGAATGGCAGTGGAGCTGATCACCCTCTCCCCCACCTGCAATTCACCGACACATACGGTACGAATGCCGCAGGATGCAGCAATCTCCTCAATATCCCTATCGTCTTTTCCATGTCCAAGACGATGATCATACCCTACGACAAGCGTGGAAACGTTATATTTACCTATAAGATAGCGCTTGAAAAACTCCTCCGTGGAGAGTTGACTGAATTCTTTATCAAAACAGATTACCTCAAATCTGTCAATCCCCAAGGAGAAGCACAATTCGCGCTTCTCTTCGAGAGTTGTCAATAGTCTGAGTTTGTAAGCATCCTGCTGAAGGACAGTTCTCGGATGGGGCCAGAAGGAGATAATCATACTCTCTCCCCCTTGCGCTACGGCAATGGAGGTAAGTTCCTCTATGACCTTTCTGTGGCCGAGATGAAGTCCGTCAAAGAAACCGGTAGCTGCTACAACCATTTCACAAGTTCAAAATCCTGCCTGTGAGGCATCTTATCATTTTTAGCGTAAAGGCGCATTGCTATATGGAACGAACCTGCCATACCGGGAACTATGTTGGCTCTGTAGGTAGCCACGCCATTCTCGAATGAAGTGGTCTTCAATTCAAAACTATTGCGGATCTTCAATTCGCCCTTTTTATTCTGAGTAGCCACGACAAGTTCTACTCCCAAATCCTCGGGATTGAGTTCTCCGATGGCAATGACGAGTTCAGCGTTAAATTTCTTACCCAGGGTGAGAGAACCCTTTGCGTCATCGGGCTTGGAACACGAAATCACCTCAATATGTGGCCATTCCCTACGGAGACGCTTCTTCCAGAATGCCATTTCCCTCGCCTTTGCGAAATCCGAAGCAACCATTTCTTTCTGGCGTTTAGCCAGAGGTATATAATATTTCTCCAGATAGTCGCTCATCATTCTGTTGGTGGTAAAGTTACTGGCCACCTGGGATACCGTATTCTTGATGATTTCTATCCATCCCTCAGGAATTCCATTTTTGTCCTTATCATAGAATAAAGGTGCTATTTCGTTTTCAATGATGGTATAGATGGTGGCGGAGTCAAGCTCATCCTGGAATTTTTGATCGTCGTATGTGCGCTCCATCGGGAGAGCCCAGCCGGCGCCCTCCTTGTAGCCTTCTACCCACCATCCGTCGAGCACTGAGAAATGCATGACTCCATTCATTACAGCCTTTTCACCGCTTGTGCCGGAGGCCTCCAGAGGACGGGTAGGGTTGTTCATCCAGACATCGACGCCCGGTATCAGCAGTTTTGCAATGGAGATATTATAGTTTGGTATGAATACTATTTTGCCGATAAACTGTGGCATCTTGGATATGTCGATAATTCTCTTGATCAGATCCTGACCGGCCTTATCTGCTGGGTGTGCTTTTCCTGCAAAAAGGAATTGAACCGGACGATCAGGGTTGTTGATCAAGTCGTTCAACCTTTCGAGGTCGCTGAAGAGCAGAGTAGCTCTTTTGTATGTTGCAAAGCGGCGGGCGAATCCTATGGTAAGGATATCGTCGCGCAGAGTCTTTTTAATCTTAACGATCTGCTGTGGCGAGTAGTGATTGGTAGCAGAGGTATCGCTCATGTACTCCTTAACGGCTTCAATGAGTTTATGGCGCAAGTGCTGTCTGACACTCCAAATCTTATCGTCAGAGACTTTGTAGATTCCATCAAAGCAGCTTTTATCGTAGTGGTGGGTCTTGAACTGGTCACCAAAGACCTCTGCGTGGACCTCTTTCCACTCAGGAGCCGTCCATGTAGGGTAATGGACTCCGTTGGTGACATGGCTAACATGTAATTCTTCGGGTAGGTAACCGGGCCACAAACCGGAGAAAATCTTCTGGGAAACCACTCCGTGGAGCCAGCTTACACCGTTAACCTCCTGGGAAAGGGTTGCAGCCAAAAAACTCATCGAGAATTTTTCCGAGGGATTGTTGACATTAATCTTTCCCAGTTCCATGAAGGTCTTCCAGTCAATCTTGAGCTTGGCCGGATAGTGCGACATATATGCCCTGAGCATATCTTCCGTAAATGCATCATGTCCTGCAGGCACGGGAGTATGTGTGGTAAAAAGAGATGATGACCTTACCACTTCCATTGCCTCGGGGAAGGAAAGATTGTCTTGGGAGATATATTCATAAAGACGCTCCAGGCCAATGAAGGCAGCATGGCCTTCGTTGCAGTGATATACCTCCGCATCTTTGCCCAGAGCTCTGAGAGCCCTGATACCGCCCACACCGAGAAGAAATTCCTGTTTTAGACGGTTTTCCCAGTCTCCTCCATAAAGCTGGTATGTAATCTGTCTGTCTTCCGACCAATTATCTTCAAAATCCGTATCCAGCAGATATAGCTCGGTGCGACCCACATCTACTCTCCAAACTCTTGCGTTCAGGTTGCGACCGGGAAATGCTATTGTAATTGTCACCCAATTGTTAGCGGCATCTCTTACGGGAGTTGCAGGAATTTTCATAAAATCCTGAGGCTCGTATGTAGAAACCTGGTCCCCCATTGCGGAAAGATGCTGGGTGAAATAACCATATCTGTAGAGCAGACCCACTGCGGTCATATTGACCTGCATGTCACTGGCCTCCTTGAGGTAGTCGCCTGCAAGAATACCCAGACCGCCTGAATATATCTTGAGAGAGGTATCCAGGCCATATTCCATACAAAAATAAGCCACTTTAGGACCCTTGCGATCCTTCTTTCCCTTCATATATGCGCAGAAATCGCCATAAACCCTATCAAGACGCTCCATGAAAGCGGAATCCTTTTCCAGTTCCTTGTATCTCTTAAGATCTATCTTGTCCAGAAGCGCCAGGGGGTTGCCCTTGCATTTTTTCCAGAGAGTTTCATCCAGCGAGCTGAAAAGGTCTATAGCATCCTGATTCCAACACCACCAGAGGTTTCTTGCCAGAGTATCAAGATGATTGAGACTCTCAGGCATCTCCCTGTTCACCAAAACACTGGTCCAGGAGGGCTCATTGGCTGCAAGTTTGTTATATGACTGAGGCTTATCATCCGCGGTGCCGAGGAATTCTCCCTTGGCAGCCACCACCTTTGCTATAGCTGCGGAAAAGGCCTTCTTGTAGTATTGAATATTATTTTCCCAAAGGGCAATTTCAGAAACCTCCTTTGCATTCTCCTTGTATGATTGCTTCTCTTCAGGGGATAGTGCCGCAATTTCACGGATACGGTTGACTACATCATTTACCACCGAATCATAGTTGGAATCATTACGGGTAATTATATCGATGGACTTACGACTCTTGTCACTCGGATAATGCTCCTGCACCCAAAGACCGAATCCTGCAAGAGATGTAGTAGTAGTGGGCACTTTGAAGGCGAGTGACTCGAGCGGAGTATAGCCCCAAGGTTCATAGTATGAGGGAAAAATGGTGAGATCCATACCGACGAGCAGATCATAATAGCTCATGTCGAAAATGCCGTCACTTCCGTTGAGATAGGTAGGAATAAAAAACACCTTTACCCTGTCGCCCAGAGCGTTATTGAGGTTGAGTGCTCTGAGGCGGTTGGTCACCGCATCGTAATCGTCACTCAAAAGATGCGACACATTGGTAGTATAACTCGAATCTGCACCATTAAGTTTCGCTACAAGCTCCTTGTCGGGACCGTTATGGCCTGAGGGCACCATGATAAAGGCCAGCACCTGCTTACCTTTGTAACCTCCGCTATTTAGACGACTGAGCGCATCAATAAAGATGTCTATACCCTTGTTGGTATATTCGTAACGACCACTGATACATACCAGAAGGACCTCTTCATCAAACTGTTCTCCGGACATACAGGATGCCACTTCTATAAGCTTCTTTCTCGCCCTGGCCTCATACTCGGAAAATTGCTCCTCGGGAGGTGTTATACTGTTTTCAAAGCCATTGGGGGTGATGAAATCCACCTCTCTGCCTAGAAATTGCTTGCACTCTACTGCGGTAATCTGGCTCACTGTTGTAAATACGTCAGCATTAATTGCCGCAGCTTTCTCCAGTGAATGGCGCGACAAGACGCCAAACTCTCTCGCAAGATCATCCGCATTTAGATTGTAAATCTGATCGTATAAAGGAAGGTCTTTACCGGCCACACAGCGACCGATAACGGTGGCATGGGTGGTAAAAATGGTCCCCACGGGAAGTTCGCTCTCCTTGAGGTAGAGCAGGCCGGCTCCTGTCATCCATTCGTGGAACTGTGCCACTACATGGTTGTGCGGAGTGACATTGAATCGTACGAAATGATCTATTACATTACCTGCGGCATAGCCGAAAAGTGCTGACTCAATATAATCCCAATTGCCGTTGAGCGAGTCAACTCCAAACTTTTTCCAGAAGTTGGTAAGTATTTCGTCCTTTTTGGAGATGAACTGGGTAAAGTCCACCAGGATGGCAATAGGGTTGCCGGTAACATTCCAACGGCCTACTCTGATACGAAGGCCATCATTGAGAGCAGCTTCGCGCCAGGAACGGAATAGCATCGGATCCTCATTGAATTCGGGATTCTGAGCGGTCTCCCTCCAAACATCAGGGCCAATGTGAATATGATTTTTCTTGAATTCTTTACCTAAAAAAAGTGATTTTGTGGCAATGACAGTATGTATACCGCCTACCTTGTTACAAACTTCCCAACTGATTTCAAACAGGTAGTCGGGCATAATCGAATTTTGTTTCATAGATGTATTATAGTGGTTCGACTTAATTTTTCTCCCCCTTCAAGGAGTGAATCTTCTCTTTGACTCTGATTTCGAAATCACTGAATACATTCATGTAGTTGATGAATGCCTCGTAAGGGGTGTTATAAGGGTTGAAGTAATTGTGAACGGATCCGTCGGAGAAAAACTTGGTACACATATAATAGAAGTGGTCACTCTCCTGGAGTTTTCTGTATATGTTGAGGAGTTTCTCATCTTTCGCTTTGAGCACGTCAGCCTCGAGAGCCGAGATCTTATTGAAAGCTTCGTTCTGGAGTTCGTTACCAAGCCAGGCGCTGGTGTCCCTCTCTTCGTCTGCCCAGGAAATGGGATACGGTACATGGAGCGGTGCAACAGGCTGGTGGAAAGAAGCTGCCTCCGGAACACTCCTGAAGCGAATATCGCCTTTTGCAAGGATGGCTTCAGGGAGAGCCTTCAGGAAGTCAAAAATGCCCGTATATTCCTTCTGGTGTTCACCGAATGTCTCGTAATCCATAAAAAGATTGACAATATCCTCACCGGAAACGGCATCTGCTAGCCAGGTTGCATATTTATCAGCAGTAAGAGGCCATCCCTCCCAGCTTTTGTTAGAGAATCTGAATGCTATATCATCACTCAGACTGGAGTTTCTAAGCAAAAGTCTCTGACGGGGATTGATAGCATTTGTATAGACATAATTGGGGCTTTTCCATCCAAGAATATGCTTGGCACCCTCGGTGATCATCACATTGTATCCCAGATCTGCCACTGCATCACCTATGGCGTCGGAGTAGATAAGCTCAGTGTTGCGGAATGCGGTAGGCTTTACGCCAAACACTCTTGTAATCATCTCTGCATGCTGTTTCACCTGTTTCTTGAACTCGGCCGGTGAAGAGAGAGAAGCAAGAGTATGCGAATAGGTCTCCGCAAGGAAATCCACACAACCTGTTGCCGCAAGCGCTTTGAAACTCTCAATTACCTCCGGTGTATACATCAGAAACTGCTCAACGGCAGCGCCGGTAATGGAAAATGTCACTTTGAAATCCTTGCCATGCTTTGCAATGAGGTCACGCAGGATAGCATTGGTCGGAAGATAGCACTTTTCGGCTACCCTTTTGAGGATAGTACGGTTAGCAAATTCGTCAAAATAATGGAAATCGTTGCCGATGTCAAAAAAGCGAAACTGCCTAAGTCTGTCCGGCTGGTGTACCTGAAAGTATAAACAAATTGACTTCATATCTGTAATTTTTATTTTTTCTCATTTATTGCTGCCTCATAAACCCTCTTGACCTTGGCTGCAGCGTGGTCCCATTTCAATGAATTAACCTCTTCAAGACCGCTCTCAATAGCCATTTTGGAGAGAGCAGGATAGTTTAGCAAACCGTAAATCGAATCTGCAAGGGCATCTATGTCCCAAAAATCGACCTTAATTGCATATTTTAGCACCTCTGCAACACCGGACTGCTTGGAAATGATGGTAGGCACATTGGATATCATAGCTTCAAGAGGTGATATCCCAAAAGGCTCGGAAACCGAAGGCATCACATAAACATCGGAATATTCAAACATACGCTGCACATCCTGACCTCTAAGAAAGCCCGTTAAGTGGAATCTGTCTGAGATCCCCAATTGTGCCACACGCTTAATGGAACGGTTCATCAAATCACCGCTTCCGGCCATCACAAAACGAACATTCGGATACATTTTGAGCACCTTATTGGCAGCTTCAATGAAATACTCAGGACCTTTCTGGAAAGTAATACGACCGAGAAAGGTGACGATTTTCTCTTCGACACCTCTTTGCACTTCGATATCACTACGTCCCGAAAAATCTACCGCATTGTGGACGGTGATAACCTTTGAAGGATCGATGCCGTATTTGTTGATTACGATATTGCGCGTCAGGTTGCTTACGGTGATAACCTTGTCAGCTTCGCGCATACCGGTCTGTTCCAGACGGAATACCTCGGGATTGACATTCTCGCCGGTACGATCAAACTCGGTGGCGTGAACGTGTATTACAAGCGGTTTACCGGAAACTTTCTTGGCAGCGATACCGGCCAGATTGGTAAGCCAGTCGTGTGCATGGATTACATCGAACTCATGCTGTTGAGCAATAGCTCCGGCAACCATTGCATAGCGGGCAACCTCTTCCATAAGGTTTGCTCCATATTTGCCGGAAAACTTGTATTTCTCCTTAAAATAACCCTTGAACTCTTCGGTCTGATATTTCTGCTCTTCCGTTACGAGTTCGGTGAATGACACCGGATCGATATAGGGCCTGAGATTGGAGCCTACACGGAGAAAATCAACCTTACCCAAAAACTCATCAATATTCTTGCAGGTATCATAAACCACAACATCGCTGGCATTGATGATTCTGACAGCACTTTGATCTTCATCCCCGGAAGCGGTAGGCATTACGAAAAGAACCTCCACATCGTGGTGGGCAAGTCCTTTTGTCAACCCATAACAGGCAGTGCCCAGACCACCCGCAATATGAGGAGGAAACTCCCATCCGAACATCAATACTCTCATGATTACTCCTCCAATTTATATTTGTTTATAAGATATTTGACACGGATAATTTCAGCGGTAGCTGATGCCGCGAGAATGGCACCGTGAGGGTGATGCGGAGGATCTCCATCGTATATCTCAGCCACCATGCCGATCCCATGGATATTCATATCCTCCTCGAAACCGCTTACCAGTGCCTGAGAGGTACGCAGATATGAAGCTCCGTAGAGTTTGAGGCAAGAGGCAATGTAGGCACCGAGGAGCCAGGGTCTGGTACTTCCATTGTGAGTAGCCAGGTCGCGCTCTATCTGGTTGCCCTCATAGACTCCTTTGTATTGGGGATTCTTTGGTGAAAGAGTCCTGACACCGCGTGTCGTAATGAGTTCCTGATTAATGGTACGCAAAATCTCATCCTGTACAACCTCGCTTACAGGGCTGTAGTCAAGTGAGCAAGCATATATTTGATTGGGTCTTGTATAAATGTTCTGTCCAAAACCGTCGACATAGTCGGCAAGATGACGTCTTGATTCAACCCAGAACATATTATGAAAATTATCTTCTATTTTTTTGATGATGGCATCGCACTCTCTGGTAAAATCATTTTCCCTTGAAAAACTCTTCTCCATCGCGGAGGCAAAGCAAAGGGCATTATACCAAAAACAGTTGGTCTCAACCTGATAGCCGGCACGTTCCGTCACAGGACGACCATCGGCATAAGCATCCATCCAGGAGAGGGGCACACCTGACTTTTGTGCCCAGAGAAGACCGTTATTGTGAAGAATCACCTCAGGACGTCCCTGGATAAAGGATTTGATGATATCTTTTAAGATTTTGCCATATTTTGACCACGCCTTGGCAGAATCTTTCGTATAGGAAATGAGATGCTGCACAACTTCGGTCAAGCGGAGAGGAGCTTCAACCTGGTCGCATCCTTTGAGAATGGCCTCTTGATGGGAGGAAATCGTATCATTAAGAATGCTATTAAAGAGTTTTACATTACCATCGTTGTATAGAGTCAATCCGGGGAGTGCAACACAGGTCTCTCTCAAAAGCCCCGACTCAAGCCAGGAGTATCCTGCACAGATTTCAGTCTTTCCATTTCGAGTTGTAAAAAGTTGCTTTGCAGCATCCCTGAGGCAGTCTTCATAATTCTCCTGAGGATCAAGAGCATTAAGTTCCCTTGTGAATTTAGCTTTCAAGGTATTCGGGGCACATTCATTGGTGGAAGCTGAGAAGATTATGGTCTCACCTTTTTTTATCGGCATCTCGAAATAGCCGGGAACGAAAAGATCTTCGGTACAGTCAAAGCCGCGGCGATACTCCTCTCTGTAAAAAATGTTATAGTACCAGTCCGGCGAAGCCACATAATCGCATGGTTTTGAAATCTGGAGATTGAGATCGGGAAAACCCCGGTACATCTTGAAAGCAACTCCGTTTGCTATATTTCTGTAATGGGTATCTGCATCACTATTGGCCGTTGTCAGAGAGTGGATGTTGCGGAATGCAAGGAAAGGTTTTAACCTGAGTATGGTATTACTGTGTGCATCTACAAGGGTATACTTGATCAGCAGCTGGTCTTCATTTTTGCTGGAAAAGATTATGCTTTTGCGGAACACCATACCGCCTACGCGGTATGTAATAATAGGTACGGGATCCATTTCAAAGTCAATGATGTACTTGTGACCTTTGGGCTCAAATACGGAGCCGTAGTTGTGGATACCAAGGTTGAAAGGTCGCCCGTGCTGAATGAGCGTCTCATCGAGAGACGACAACAAGATGTGCTTGCTCCCGCCGAATTTGTCAATGGGAACTACGAGCAGACCATGGTATTTTCTCGTATTGCAACAAACAATGGTCGTGTTGGTATAGCCGCCACCCATATTGGTTGAAATCAACTCCCGTTTTAGAGAATATTCGAGATTCACCAATTCCGCTTTATTGAATTTCAAGTAAGCCATATAATTATGTGTTTTGAACTTGCAAAAGTAGGCATAAAAATTCAATATTTCAATTATGTAACCTAATCGTCACATCTCAAAACGAGAGCACTGCGACAAGGTATATAGAGGGAGAGTTGGTTTCGACCCTCCTTATATTGTGTAAAGTGTTCTATATCAGCATCATTCCTATTAAATCCGCCAAATTCCGCAGCATCGCTGTCAAGCACGGGTATCCATTTGCCCGCAGGGGCATCAAAGCAGTAGTTTTCGAAGGATTGTTCCGGATTGAAACTGAAAACGAAGAGAAATGTCCCTCTTGTAAAGATGAGAATCTTCTTTTCCTCATCCTGACGAAGAGATACTATCTTGTATTTCAATATCTTGTTGTCTGCAAACAGATGCACCATCGCTCTGTCGAAATCACCTAACGATTTGTAACGAAGATAGTCGGCATCGGCCAGTGACCACTGTCTGCGAGCATAGAAATAGGACCAGGAATTCCCCTCTCTGGGAAAATCAATCCACTCAGGATGTCCGAATTCATTGCCCATAAAGTTCAGATAGCCGTCACCTGCGGTTGCAAGCGTAACCAGGCGTATCATCTTATGAAGTGCGATGCCCCTATCGATGATAATGCTCTGCGACTCTTTGTTCATCAAATAATACATCTCCTTGTCCATAAGACGGAATATGATGGTCTTGTCGCCCACAAGTGCCTGATCGTGACATTCTGCGTAGCTGATGGTCCTCTCATCAGCACGTTTGTTGGTAAGTTGGTAAAAGATCTCTCCCATACTCCACTCCCAATCGGACAACTCTTTAATCCACTTGATCCAATGGTCGGCGATACCCATGCTCATCCTGAAATCAAATCCGAAACCACCATTTTTTATTGGAGCGGCCAGCCCGGGCATACCGGACATATCTTCAGCAACGGTAAAAGCAGTGGGCTTCAACTCCTTGACGAGAATATTGGCAAGACCCAGATAAACCAAAGCATCTTCATCCTGACCGCCGTCGAAGTAACAATCGTAACCTATGAAATCGCGTCCCAGACCATGGTCGTAGTAAAGCATGCTGGTAACTCCGTCAAAACGGAATCCGTCCAAATTGTACTCCTCCAGCCAATATTTGCAATTGGAAAGCAGGAAATAGAGAGTCTCATTCTTACCGTAATCAAAACAGCGAGACTGCCAGGCGGGATGCTCTCCCCTCTCCCCTTTATGAAAATAGGTTGTATATGATCCGTCGAGACGGCTGAGACCCTCCACTTCGTTCTTTACAGCGTGCGAATGGACGATATCCATAATAACTGCAATACCGAGCCGATGCGCCTCATCCACCAATTCCTTGAACTCCTCAGGAGTGCCGAATCTGCTGCTGAGCGCAAAAAAGTTGGAAACCTGATATCCGAAAGAACCATAGTAGGGATGCTCCTGAAGAGCCATTATCTGAATGGTATTATAACCTCCGGCTGCGATCCTGGGAAGCACATCCCGCCTGAAATCATTAAATCCGGCCACTTTCTCCTCTTCGGAGCTCATACCGATGTGGGTCTCATAGATCAGAGGGTTGGTCACCTTGCGGCGAAATTTTCTCTTCCATTTGTAGGGATTTTTTGGAACCCACACCTGAGCCGAGAAGATCTTTGTGTGCTCATCCTGCACACAACGGGGGGCATAGGAAGGCAGGCGTTCACCGCCGCCACCGGGCCATTCGACAAACCAGCGATAGAGAGTTCCGTGGGATATGATTTCAGTTGGAACTACCAGTTCCCAATTCCCTCCGCCGGTTGGTGTAAAAGCGTACCGTTCATCCCTTTTCCAGCCATTGAAGTCACCTATGAGCCAGATTCTGGTGGCATTGGGCGCCCATTCGCGAAACACCCAACCCCGGGAGTCACGATGAAGTACATAGTAAAGATGGTTGTTGACCGCATCGGATAAACGACCATCCCCGGCCATCTGCCGTTTTTTCTGCAACACCAGCGCATTGCGGCGCTCTATTATATCCTTGTACGGTGCTAGGTATTTGTCCTTTTTATATATCTTCATTGCTTTTGTCAACCTTGTTGATGATTGTTTCGAGCTTCTCTTGTTCTCCACGTATGGCATCCTTGCAGTATTGTATCAATTCCATGGCTCTTTTGACATCCTTTTCGATGCCGGAGAGATCCCTTTCAGGGTCTTCTATGCCGGTGACGAGCCTTTCCAGCTCGGTGAAGGCCTCTTCATAACTCATTTTCTCTTTCATATGGCATTATTCTTTATTTCGTTTGATATCACCTCACATTCAACCACGGCATCACTGAACATCACCTTAAGACGTTGTCCGGGTAGGAGATCCTCACCGCTGGCGATTCGGCGTCCATCTTTGAGCACCACCAGATAACCCTTTGCAATCAAAGTACGGGGATCTGCGGCCACCAGACGTGCCTGCAGAAGATCCACTTTACGCAAAGCTTCAGAAGCTTTTAGGGAGATTGCACTCTTTATACGGACCTTTATATTGTCAAAAAGAGCCAATTCGCGGTGACTCTTGCTCTTCAATGCCAATTTGAGTCGAGAAATGAGAGATGAAACCGCTTGCTCTTCACGTGCAAACATCTCTATGAAAAAATCGGCCAGAGCCGTAGGGGTCTTGAGATTATGCCAGGCAACCATATCTATGACGTGGTAATCCTTGTCGTGACCAATGCCGGTAAGTACCGGAAGCGGAAACTGGGCCACATTCAACGCAAGATCATAATCATCGAAACAGACCAGATCCATGACAGAACCACCTCCTCTTAGTATCAGCACCGCATCAAACTCCTCAATCCGTTGAGCAATAGTGTCGAGGGCCGCAATAATGCCCGGAGGTGCATCCGCTCCCTGCATTGGTGCAGGAAAGAGAGTCGTCGAAAAAGCAAATCCGTATATGTTGCCGTGGAGATGTTGAATGAAATCACGGTAACCTGCAGCAGTTTCAGCCGATATTACCGCCAAACGACGTGGGAGCCTAGGTAGTTCAAGGGCAGAGTTGAGCTCAATCATCCCTTGCTCTGAGAGTTGTGCAATGGTTTTCTGACGCTCCAACTCCAGATTGCCAATCGTAAAAGATGGATCTATATCCCTGACATTGAGCGAAAGACCGTAAAGCTCGCTATAGGTCACCTGTACCTTGAGCAACACGTTCATACCTGCTATGATATCGCTACCGGTTATGCTCCGAAAATGTGCTGAAAGAATGCGATAGGTCTGAGCCCATATTACTGCAGAGCATTTTGCGAGCAACCTGCCACTCTCCTCCTCCTTCTCTACAAGCGTAAGATAGCAATGTCCCGAGCGGTTGACACTACATTCGCTCACCTCCGACCTTACCCATAGCGAATCGGTGAAAGATTCAGCCAGGACCTCGGAGATTTCACTCTGCAACTGATATAGAGTATAGAGTTTTCTATCATCCATAACGAGACAAAGATAATGATTATTGGGCAAATATATTTCTATAATTCAAGTTACTTGCGTACATTTGCAGGCAAAGAATTCAAAGTGATGATTATCAAAAAGGCGATTTTTGCAGGAAGCAGCGAAAGAGTTGACCAAAAGCCGAAAGCGCTCTATCCGGAGTTCGCTTTTATCGGCAGGTCAAATGTGGGCAAATCATCACTTATCAACTGCTTGTGTCAGAATAAAAAACTTGCACACACCTCATCCACTCCCGGCAAGACACAACTCATCAACCATTTTCTGATCAATGACAGCTGGTATCTTGTAGACCTTCCAGGATATGGCTATGCCAAAATGAGCAAGAGCGGCAGGGCCAAGCTCGAGAGAATCATCAATGGCTATATAGATCGCTCACAGGAAATGATTCTGCTTTTTGTGTTGCTCGATTCACGACACGACATCCAACAAATCGATCTGGAATTTTTGATTTCGCTCGGAGAGAAAGGCATTCCCTTTTCAATCATCTTTACCAAATGCGACAAATCTTCCCGGAGTGTTCTTGAGAAACAAATTGTGAAAAATCGAAGTAGCCTGCTTGAATATTGGGAAGAACTTCCCCCCATATTTCTCTCCTCCTCCGAGACCGGAATGGGACGTGAAGAGATTCTTTCGTATATTGACACAGTACTTAATACTTTGACTTAATACTAAAAATCAAAACCGATACTAAAAACTCAAAACTAACAATTTAATACTACATACTCTTAATCAATACTCTAAACTCAAAACTATATGGGACCTAACGACCACCAATTTAAAATATTCTCTTGCAGAAACTCACGTTATCTGGCTGAAAGAATAGCCAAGAGCCTAAACACAGAGCTCGGTAAGTCTGAAGTAACCGTATTCAGCGACGGTGAATTCCAGCCGGCATTTCTGGAAAGCGTACGCGGAGCCACAGTATTTATCGTACAGTCTACATTCCCTCCAACCGAAAACCTATTCGAACTTCTCTTAATGATTGATGCGGCCAGAAGGGCATCAGCCTACAAGGTGATTGCCGTAATCCCCTATTTTGGCTGGGCAAGACAAGACCGTAAAGATCGTCCGAGAGTCTCCATCGGCGCAAAATTGGTGGCCAATCTCCTTCATGCTGCGGGCTGCGACAGGGTGATGACCGCCGACCTTCATGCTGATCAGATTCAGGGATTCTTCGACTTCCCGGTTGACCATATATATGCCAGCAATCTATTCCTCGCCTACATAAAAGGTCTCAAACTGGAGAATCTCTCCATCGCCTCTCCCGATATGGGCGGTGCGAAGAGGGCGAATGCCTATTCCAGGATTCTCAGCGTACCGATGATCATCTGCCATAAATCACGCGAAAAAGCCAATGTAGTTGGAACTATGACAGCCATAGGTGATGTAGAGGGCAGAAATATAGTCATCGTTGACGATATTGTGGATACTGCGGGAACCATAACAAAATGTGCAGATATGCTGCTCGAAAAAGGTGCTCTCAGCGTAAGGGCAGTCTGCACACACGCCGTGCTTTCCGGCAACGCTTACACACGCGTTGCCAAATCCGGCATCAAAGAGTTTATAGTAACCGACACCATTCCCATGAGACAGGATCCGGACACGGACATATCTAAGTTTACAGTCCTTTCCGTGGCCGAAACTTTCGCCGATGTCATCGAAAAGGTTTACAAGTTCAAGTCCATCAGCGATACATTCATCTTCTAAAAACCTTTGTGATATGGTACTCAATAACAACATCCCCATCGAAGTAGCTTATGAGACCATAGTGACCAAAATGCGTGACTATTTCCGCAGTGCCGGCATGAAGAAAGCTGTTCTGGGACTCTCTGGCGGCATTGATTCGGCTGTTGTTATGGCCATTGCCTGCGAAGCGCTCGGCCGGGAAAATGTTCACGGCCTCCTTATGCCCTCCCAGTTTTCCACATTGCACTCTGTTTCGGATGCGGTAGACCTTGCCAACAATCTCAAGGCCCAATACACGATTGTCCCGATAGAAAAGATCTACAACCGCTTCATGAGGGAGCTCTTCTCCTTTTTCGAGATTGGGAAATGGAGTGTTGCTCAGGAAAATCTCCAGGCACGCATCCGCGGCACGATTCTGATGACCTATTCCAACCGTTTTGGCGCTCTTCTTCTCAACACATCCAACAAAAGCGAGTTATTTGTCGGCTACGGCACCCTATACGGGGACCTTTGCGGTGCAATGATGGTAATTGCAGACCTTTACAAGCTCCAGGTCTATGAGATGGCCAACTACATCAACTCCTCATCCGGCAATGTGATTCCCGCTTCCACTATACATAAGACACCATCGGCAGAACTAAGACCCGGGCAGAAGGACAGCGATTCGCTGCCTCCCTATGATCTGCTTGACCCTATCATATACAGTCTTAACGAAGAGGCCAAAAGTGCGGAAGAAGTGATCGCCGGAGGAGCAGACAAAGCAATTGTGGAACGAATTATTTCACTCAATCGCACATACTCTTTTAAAATGGCACAGATTCCTCCTGTGATAACTGTCACTGACAAGCCTGTAGTGCCTGAATACAAATGCATCTGATATGAAAGTATTGATAGCTGCAATAATTATAGTAGGATTCAGTTTCCTTGCAATGAGCGTTACAATCATTTTCAAAAAAGGAGGCAAGTTCCCGGATGGAGAAATTTCACGCAACAAACACCTGCGCGAGAAGGGTATCATTTGTGCCAAAGATGAGGAACTCAAACTCTGGGTAAGAAATAATAAATGTGATGCTGATGCGATATGCTCGGAAAGCGGTTGTGCATCCTGTGCATTTAATACGAGGCTCAATCCCAAAAAGGATGCCTCCAAATAATTACTTTCCGGGGAGCACCGCTTTGCGGAGTTCGAAATTCTGACCGAGATATTTTTTGCGGACTTCCGGATTGTTGGCCAGCTGTTCGGCCGTGCCGCTTTCCAGAATTACACCCTCATAAAGAAGATAGGCCCTGTCAGTAATGGCGAGGGTTTCGTGGACATTGTGGTCGGTTATGATGATGCCGATATTCTTGGTTTTAAGGTTCGCAATGATGTGCTGAATATCTTCTACGGCAATGGGGTCAACTCCTGCAAAAGGCTCATCGAGGAGAATGAATTTAGGATCTATTGCCAACGCCCTGGCAATCTCGCAACGACGTCTTTCACCACCGGAAAGCTGTATTCCCTGGTTTTTGCGCACTTTGTGAAGACCAAATTCCTCTATGAGAGATTCCAAACGCTCGTGACGCTCCTCTTTAGAGTAACCTGCCATTTCCATCACGGAAAGAAGATTGTCTTCTACGTTGAGCGTACGGAACACAGAGGCCTCCTGTGCAAGATAGCCCAACCCTTTCTGTGCTCTTTTGTACATCGGAAGTTTTGTGATTTCCTCTTCATCCAGAAAGATTTTGCCGTCATTGGGTTTTATCAATCCGGTAATCATATAGAATGTGGTGGTTTTGCCGGCCCCGTTGGGTCCCAGAAGTCCCACGATTTCACCCTGTTCAACTTCAATGGAGACACCCTTTACAACGGTTCTCTTGCCATATTTCTTGACCAGATTTGTACAAAAAAGCTTCATATCGGATATTTCGGTGTTCTAAATGGTATCGAGCCCGAGATTTTTCTTCAGCTCGCGGTATTCTTCAGATGTCTTCTGCAAATAGTTTGCCTTATCTGAAGGCATATACAATTTTTGGCCGCCGGCTTGATCGGAAACCTCCTCCAAAGCAACCTGAAGACGGAGTCCGGGATGATCAATACGCTCTTTGAGGAATGATTCGAGACGCTTAAGAAAATGGCGGTCAATATACTCCTTCTGTGTTATATTGCTGACGCAAAAAGTGATAACGGAACGTGATGCGTCTATCTGCGGGTTGCCCTTCGCAAGAGCGGCAGAGAGATTGGGAGAACGGGATTCGCTGGCCACCAGCTCTTCCCAGACGCCTTTCAGATTCTCTTCATCGAGGGGTACCTTGACTATCTCCGGAGCAAATTCCATCTGCTTTAAAGAAGCTCCCGATTTGACCTCTTTCATCACATCTTTGATTGAGAGAGATGTTTTTGGAGTCTGTAGTTTGGAGTCTGTAGTTTGGAGTTGTGGGTTCTGAGTTCCGGGTTCTGAGTTCCGGGTGGGTTGTGATGTTGAGGAGGCCTGTGCAGCGGCCGGTTGAGCTACAGGGGGTTGTACTGCCTGTACCGTGGCAGTTGGTTGTGCAACAGCCGGTGCTGTATTTATACGGGAAATTTTGAGCAGCGCAAACTCTATCAACAATCTCGGATTGCCGCTCTGACGGTAGGAAGCCTCACAATCAGTAGTGGCTGCAAGTGCCTCATAAAGAAATCCCGCGGGACATTTTGCTGAAAGCTCCTTGTATTTCTGCGCTACCGAAGGGGCGAGCTCAAGGAGGGACTGCGATGCATCGTGTTTGCACACAAGCAGGTCGCGAAAGTGATTGCTCAGACCCGAGATGAAGTGAAGAGCATTGAATCCCTTGGAGAGTATTTCGTCAAAAGTGAGGAATGCCGACGCATAATCGCCTTTGAGGAAGTCTTCAGTAAGCTTGAAATAATATTCGTAGTCAAGGACGTTAAGATTGTGGATCACCTGCTCGTAGCTTACCTCATGCCCGCAGAAGGCCACAGTCTGGTCAAAAAGTGTGAGGGCGTCGCGCATAGCACCGTCCGCTTTCTGTGCTATAATGTGAAGAGTATCATCTCCTATAGTTACCTGCTCCTTTTGAGCTATATCCTTGAGATTACGCACTATATTGTCCACTGATATCCGGTTGAAGTCATAAGTCTGACATCTGGATAATATGGTGGGGAGTATCTTGTGCTTTTCAGTGGTAGCAAGAATAAAGATAGCGTAGGAGGGCGGCTCCTCGAGAGTCTTGAGAAAGGCATTGAAAGCCTGCTGCGAAAGCATATGTACCTCGTCTATGATATAGACGCTGTATTTACCTATCTGGGGAGGTATGCGAACCTTGTCTGTGAGATTACGGATGTCATCAACGGAGTTGTTGGACGCGGCATCCAATTCGTGTATGCTGTATGAGCGCCCTTCGGCAAATGAGAGACAGGATTCACAAACTCCGCAGGGAACCAGGTCGTCCGAAATATTGGAGCAGTTGATGGTTTTGGCAAATATCCTTGCGGCGCTGGTTTTACCCACGCCACGCGGGCCGCAGAATAGATATGCATGCGCCAACTGATTCCTAAGAATGGAATTCTTGAGAGTCCTGGCGATATTCTCCTGTCCGATCAGGGAATCGAAATCATTCGGTCTGTATTTGCGTGCAGATACTATGAATTGTCCCATATGATGTCTCTACGATAGTGTTTGAGTAATTTTACAAAAATAGGAATAATTTATAACTTTGCGCCACTCAACAGAGAATAGATGGATAATTCTTCGCAAAATATTTATATACAAACACTTCCCTGCGGTGTCAAATTTGCTTTCAAAAGAGCTCCTTCTCCGGTAGCATATTGCGCACTCAGCATCCGTTCGGGCACGCGTCACGAGCCGGAAGAGCTTCCCGGCACTGCCCATTTGGCGGAGCATATGCTCTTCAAAGGCACTTCACGGCACTGCCAGCGCGAAATCAACAACCGCCTGGAACTCCTGGGAGGTGAACTTAATGCATTTACCACCAAAGAGGAGACCGTGGTTCACTCCACAACTCTCAAAGAGGACATTGGCAAATCGGCAGACCTTCTTTTTGAAATAGTGCTCAGTTCCACATTCCCCGAGAAGGAACTCATCAAGGAACGCGCGGTAATTATTGACGAAATCAATATGTACAAGGACTCTCCTGCTGAGAGGATATATGATGATTTTGAAGAGCTGCTCTTCGGCAACCACCCCCTCTCAAGGTCAATTCTCGGCAATGCCAAAAGTCTTAAAAAAATCTCTACAAAAGACCTGCAGAGCTACGTAGAATCCGGATTCATTCCACCTGCTCTTTGTTTTACCGCAGTAGCTGATATGGAACCGGAAGTTGTCGTAAATATGGTCGAAAAAGCCATCTCACGCCACTACAACGGCACAAAAGAGATCGAAGCCCCATTACAAACTTCTTTTGGCAGCGAGTCGTCTCTCGATAAAGGTACTTTATTCAGAAAGGAAATTTCGCGCAAGAATCATCAAGCACACTGCATTTTAGGAACCAGTGCCTATTCCCTCTACGACAAAAGTCGTCTTACACTTCTACTACTTTGCAATATGCTCGGTGGCCCCTCTTCCAACTCACGACTCAACCAGAGACTCAGGGAACGCTCCGCACTGGTCTATACGGTAGAATCCTCGTACACTCAGTATTCCGATACCGGCACCTTTGCCATTTATTTCGGGTGCGACAAAGGGGATGTCGAAAAATGTCTATCTTTGACAGATAAAGAGATTGGGTATTTCCGCGACGGCCGGATGACAGAAGCGCAGCTCAAATCGGCTAAAAAGCAACTCCTCGGTCAGCATGCCATCTCCTCGGACAACGGCGAAGTGCAGGCTCTCTCGATGGGAAAAAGCCTTCTCTCCTACGGCAACGTAATGCCGGACAGCGAAATCCGTCGCCTGATAGAAGAGATTACAGCCGAAGATATTCGACGTGTAGCTTGCGAGGTACTGGCTCCCGAACGGCTCTCGACTCTTATATATAGATAATCTGAAATGGACCATTTGGAGAGATATCTTATCGCACATTCCACCCATCAGGGTGAGGAACTTGAGTGGCTTACGCGGCAGACACATCTTCGCACCAATCGTGGCAGAATGCTCTCCGGCCCCATTCTGGGCAAATTTTTGGAAATGGTCACCAAGATGATATCCCCCACCAGAGTTCTTGAGATAGGCACTTTTACGGGCTACTCCACCATAGCAATTTCACGCGGACTTGCTCCGGGAGGCACCATTGATAGCATAGAAATCAACGATGAGCTGGAAGATCTCATTCGCGAAGGATACGAGAAAGCGGGCATCACCGATAGGGTACGGCTCATCTTCGGGGATGTGATGCAAGTGCTTCCTACACTAGAAGAGGGTTACGACCTTATATTTTTAGATGCCAACAAACGTGAATATCCTGAATATTTTAAAGCGGCTGTAGGACTGCTCCGCAGCGGAGGCTTTATCCTGGCGGACAATGTGCTCTGGGATGGCAAGGTATATGAGGAATCTCAGTCAATGGATGCCCAGACATGTGGTATCCGTGAATTCAACCGCATTGTGGCAGAGGACCCCCGCGTGGAAAATGTCATCATACCATTACGTGACGGCCTCAACATTATCAGAAAACTCTAAAACAACAATACAAACTCTACAAAACTCATCAGTTATGTCTAAATTTCTCAAAGAATTCAAAGAATTCGCAATTAAAGGCAACGCTATGGATATGGCCATCGGTGTTATCATCGGTGCAGCTTTCGGAGCCATCGTAACCTCACTTGTCGGTGACCTTATAATGCCGCTTATCAGCTGGGCTACCGGCGGAATAGATTTTACGGAATGGCAGATAACTCTGCGTCCTGCCATTGAAGCGACCGAAACCACCGAAGCAGTGGATGGGCTCTACATCAAGTATGGAAAGTTTCTAAATGTGCTGTTTGACTTCATCATCATCGCATTCTCCATCTTCCTCGTGATCAAAGGTATCAACAAAATGTCCAGAAAATTTGAGTCCGATAAGGCCAAAAAGGCAAAAGAAGCTGCTGAAGCCGAAACAAAAGCTGCTGCTGAAGCCCCCGCTACCGAAAGTGAAGAAGTGAAAATTCTCAAGGAAATCCGTGACGCACTTAAAAAGTAATGCTGATCAGAGTAGATTCAGCACATAATCACGGTAATACTGACGTAAGACAAAATTCGAGGCCAGGTGACGAAGCGAGTCACGACTTGCCTCGAATTTTTCTTTATTTGCTTCCCGTATAGGCTCAGCAGGAGGAGATTCCATTTTAAGCGGATTGATGGGTGTGCCATTTTTCCAAACTCTGAAGTCGAGATGGGGACCCGTAGACATTCCCGTACTGCCGACATAACCAATAACCTGGCCCTGAGAAACTCTGGAACCCACTTTCAAGCCGGAGGCATACTTTGACAAGTGGAGATAAGCTGTAGTATAGACCGAATTATGGCGAATTTTTACGGTATGGCCGCCACCCCCTTTGTAACCCTTTTCTATCACAACTCCGTCTCCTATGGTAAGCACCGGAGTGCCCGTAGGAGCAGCATAATCAACACCCGTGTGAGGTCTTACCACGCGGGTGATGGGATGTCTTCTGGCATAGGAGAATCCGGAACTTATCCTCGAGAAGTATTTTAGCGGAGATTTGAGAAAAGATTTTCTCATGCTCTCACCTTCAGCGTTCCAGTACTGGTTGGAGGTGCCTTCTTCTTCAAAATAGAGACATTCTATGCTTTTACCTCCACTTGTAAAGGTAGAAAACCATATTTCTCCAATATCGGTCACCTCTCCTTCACAAGAGTGTTCATTGTAGAGAACTTTAAAAGAATCTCCTTTCTGCAATCCGAAAAAGTCGACACTCCAGGCATATATTTCAGAGAGTTTGATAGCCAGCAAGGGTGAAGCGCCTGCATCCTGGATATCATTCCATAGGGAAGAGGAAATGATCACTTCGACATACTTCTGCTCAATATCCACCTGCTTTTTTACAAGTGAGACGGCAAGCGTATCCCGCAGGTCGAAAACCACGGCATAAAGATTGTCCTTCTGATAAACAAAATATTCAGGGACTTCCCCCTCTGCAGGAAGATATACATAATAGGTGTGTCTGGTTTTAAAAGTATTTGCGTCAAAGATTCCTCGCGACTTGTTTACCAGGGTGTTGATCTTGCTATGATGCACTCCGTAACGATTAAGTACGGTAGAAAAAAAGTCCTTGGTTCCCACCTTGCCTTCCACTACCGTATATTCTCCCCTCGGGATGCCGAAACGGTCGATTACAACCTCCTTCGCCAATCTTTGCATCTCATCAGGATCATCATCGGATACGACCTTATCGCCGCATGCTGTCAGCAAAGCTGTAAAAATAATAAATACTGCCACCTTGTGTAGCAATCTTGCAAATCCGCCTTTAAAACTCTCTTTAAGCATCTTTTTCTATAATTTTTCCGGCAAGTTAACCATTTTTCAACACTCTGTTGATATTTTTGTGGAAATTTTTGTAAAAATTTGTAAAAAAGTGGAAAACTATTATTACTTTTGCACAACACATCATATAAAACACTATACAATCACATTTGAATGGCAAAGTTCATCGGCGAATATAAAGCAAAAGTTGACGACAAGGGGAGGTTAATCTTCCCCTCTGCCTTCAAATCCGCTATGGGTATCGGAGCCGATCTTCGCTTTGTCATAAAAAAATCCCTGTTCTCCGAGTGTCTCGAAATGTACACCTATGCTGAGTGGGAGAAGGAGTCCGAGCTGGTGAGAAGCCGTCTCAATTTCTTCAACCGCGACCACGCTGAGTTCTGGAGAGAATATATGCGTGGCAGCCATATCGTGGAGCCTGACGAGAAACTCGGCAGGATGTCCGTCCCCAAGGATAAGCTTGACTCTATCGGTGTCCTCAAGGATGTGGTATTCTTCGGCAACAATCACAAGATCGAGATCTGGGCTAAGGAGAAATTCGAGGCCCAGCAGCTCGATAGTGATGCCTATGTTGCACTTGCTGAAAAGATTCTCGGCTAGAAAAAGAAGGAGGTGTGAGATGTCGGCCTACCATATACCCGTGTTGCTTGAGGAGAGCGTATCAGCTCTTGCCGTAAGGGAAAACGGAGTTTATGTTGATGCTACTTTCGGAGGCGGAGGTCATAGCAGGGCTATCCTCCAACTTCTCGGCAAGAAGGGTCGGCTGATGGTATTTGACAAAGACTATGAGGCATTTGCCAATCTACCCGATGATGACAGGGTAATTGCGGTCAACAATAATTTCCGGTTCATCCACAATTACGTGAGATACTATGGTTTTGAAAAGGTAGACGGCATTATTGCAGACCTGGGAGTATCATCCCACCAATTTGATACAAGTGAACGGGGCTTTTCCTTTAGATTTGACGCTCCGCTGGATATGAGAATGAATCTGGAGGCACGTAAAAGTGCCAAAGATATTATCAATAGTTACACGATTGAAGAGCTGGAGAGGATATTCAGGATCTACGGGGAGGTGGATGATAGCAGGAAAGTAGCGGATCTTGTATGCAGGGCAAGGGAGATCTCTCCCATAGAAACAACTGAAGATTTGGGCAGGGCCTTGGAAAGCGTTCTGCCCAAATTTTCAGAACATAAATTCCTTGCCAAGATCTACCAGGCGCTTAGAATTGAAACCAACGATGAAATGCGCGACCTGGAGGGATTGATGAAGGGTGTGATACGTTCACTTAAGATCGGGGGTATCGTTTCGGTAATCAGTTACCATTCCCTGGAGGATAGGATAGTTAAAAATTTCCTCAAGTCGGGCAATGCTGCCGGCAGAATTGAAAGAGACCTGATGGGACACGGCTCCTCACCTTTCGAACTGGTGTACAAAAAGCCTATCACCCCGGGTGAAGATGAAATTGCCGGCAACACCCGCGCCAGAAGTGCCAAACTTAGAGTGGCTAAAAGGAGGTAGAAATGGGATTGAAAAGAAAGATTCTAGATAAGACCACCTCATTTTTCAGCGGGTCGTTCATATTGAAAAGAAGACTTGACAGATTTCTGTGGTTCTTCATATACATATTTATCCTGCTTGTGCTCTTCATCAGCTGGAATCTCTATATCGAGAGCCGGTTTGTACGAATTGAAAAGAACTCGACCATCCTCAAGGATCTCGAGATAAGCCGCCAGCAGCGCTCTCTTGATCTGGTGAGCATTGACAACAGGATAAAGGTGGAAAAAATACTGCAGGATTTTGGTTCCAAGCTCCATGCACCCACTGACCCACCTAAAAGAGTAAAAGGAGAGTAAGAATATGAAAGTAAATATCGGCAGAGTAGGCATAGCATATGTCATTTTCATCCTCATCGCAATCGGGGCGCTGGTGAAAATGGTACTTACCCAGTTTGTCAATATCCCGGATGTACCCGATGTTGTAGGCGCGGTAACGCGTAACGATGAGATAGAGAGCCACAGAGGCAGCATTCTCTCTGACGACGGCCGATATCTGGCCTTTTCCATTCCGGAATATCAACTCTACATGGATCTGCACAAGGATGTCATAGCCGATACGCTCTTTGAAAATAATGTGGAAGCCCTCTCAGTTGAGCTTGCAAAACTTTACAGGGATCGCAGTGCGGCAGAATACAAGAAGTTTCTGGAAACGGCACGTGAAGAGCAGAGGAGATATGTCTGCATCAACAAGCAACTGCTCAAGTACCAGGAGATGAAACTGGTCAAAACCTTCCCCATTCTCAAATACGGACCGGGAAGAGGCGGTATCATCATCGAAGAGGTGGATCACCGCGAGTACCCCTATGATCGTCTTGCCTATCGCACTTTGGGACACCTCAAGAGGGACCAGGACCAAATGAAAGTGGGACTCGAAGGAAGTTGCGACTCCATACTCAGGGGAAAACCGGGCATTCGTCCGATGAAAAGGACCGAAGGCAACCAATGGATTCCCGATAGCGAAAGAGCAATCACTCCTCCGGTAAATGGCACCGATATCAGAACCACTCTCAATGTGGATATTCAGAACATAGCAGATAGAGCACTGCGCAATAAATTATCGCAGAGTGAAGAATTACAGGCAGGTACAGTGATAGTCATGGATGTGACCACCGGAGAAATCAAGGCTATGGTCAATCTCGAAAAGCACGATGGAAATTATTCTGAAAGATATAATTATGCCATAGGCAGAATAGGTGAACCGGGATCGGTATTCAAACTCACTTCACTTGCTATTCTTCTCGAAACCGGTAAAGTCAAACTGGAAGATGAGATGCCGGCATATGTCTATTACAAAATAGGAAAGAAAACATTTGAAGACGAATATCTGCGCAACTACGACAAAATAACTATCCAAAGAGGATTTGAGATCTCTTCAAACAACGTATTCAGAGCTCAAGTATGGGAACATTTCGGGTCTAAACCTGAAAATTATATGGATCAACTTAAGGCGATGAAGATCGACACGAAGCACGATATAGAGATACATGGCATAGGCAACGCCACTATTCCCCACCCCTCGGACACAGTCAGATACTGGAGTGACATTGACCTCGCCTCCGTTTCCATAGGTTATGCCGTAGAGATGACTCCGCTCCATATCATCACATTGTACAACGCCATTGCAAATAATGGAGTGATGGTAAGACCTCACCTGATAAGCGAATACCTCAAAGATGGTCAGACCATTGAAAAAGTTGAACCGGAAGTGCTGTCGACCATCTGTTCCGAATCAACCGCAAAACAACTCCATAAAGCTCTTAGAGGTGTTGTAATGAATGGAACAGGCAAGAATTCATTCAACGGATGCAAGGTGGAAGTAGCCGGCAAGACGGGTACTGCACGAGTGGTAATTCCAACCAACGGGGCTTATATTGATAGCCAGGGCAGGAAAATCCACCAAGGCACATTCGTTGGCTTTTTCCCTTACAAAAATCCCCGCTACACTGTTATTGCAGTAGTCTACTCCGGACTTACAAACAAAAACTTTTACGGCGGCACTTGGGCAGGCCCTGTTGTAAGAGAGATTGTAGATAATATTTATGCATCATCGCCCGAATGGAACGGACAGATGATCGCTTCGGGAGAACTTCCCGTGTATAAAGAGTACCCCAACCGCACCGTCAATGATACGCTCTCAGGAGTTCCCGATGTAATGGGAATGGGACTCAAAAACAGTATAAGCACCCTTGAAAGCAGGGGTTATTCTGTCTCTTTTTCCGGACACGGAGTTGTAGTAAAACAGGAGCCCGAACCGGGTTCAGATACATCAAACAGAAAAGTCAAAATTTATCTTGCCGAAAAATATGCAACTGAATAAGATACTCAAAGGGATTGAAGTCCTCGACATAAGTGGCAGCATATCCACTGAGATACGCGACATCACGCTCGACTCCCGCAAATGCAGCGCGGGCTCGCTCTTCATAGCGGCAGTCGGAAGCAAGAGTGACGGACACGACTATATCGAAAGTGCCATCAAGGCAGGCGCATCGGCAGTGATTTATCAGGAAGGTGAACACAAGGGAGGAGATGCCACATATATAAAGGTACCCGACAGCAGGAAGGCGGCGGGCCTGGCTGCATCTCATTTTTACGGCAATCCATCATCCAAATTCAACCTTGTAGGCGTAACAGGCACCAACGGCAAGACTACCACGGCTACACTGCTCTACAATCTTTTCACCTCGCTCGGTTATTACTGCGGGCTGATTTCAACCATAGCCAACTACATCGGAGAGGAAAAATTCGAAACCGAACACACCACTCCTGATGCTATTGCCCTCAACAAACTGATGGCTCTTATGGCTGAAAGGGGTTGTGAATATTGCTTTATGGAGGTGAGTTCCCACGCCCTCGACCAGGAACGTGTCTACGGTTTGCAATTCAGGGGAGCTATATTTTCCAATCTTACTCATGACCATCTCGATTACCACAATACATTTCTCGAATATCTTCATTGTAAGAAACGTCTTTTTGATAATCTGCCAAAAAATGCTTTCGCCCTCATAAATATAGATGACAAAAACGGTGAAGTAATGGTGCAAAATTGTAAGGCAACTGTAAAGAGATATTCCTGCCGCACTATTGCCGACTTCAACTGTAAAATTGTGGAAGAAAGTATAGAGGGAATGATGCTCGCTATCGGCAATAATCGCTTCTGGACACAATTTATAGGAGCGCACAATGCATACAACCTGCTGGCAGTCTATGCTACGGCCATCCTTCTTGGAGCCGATAAAGATGAAGTGCTGGTTAGAATGAGCTTATTGAAGGCCGTTGCTGGTCGCCTGGAATATATTCGCGGAGGAAATGAGATTACTGCTATCGTGGACTACGCCCATACTCCCGATGCACTCGAAAATGTCCTCAAAACGCTTCGGTCAACCGCCAAAGACCGTCAGTTGATTTGCGTATTCGGTTGCGGTGGCAATAGAGATAAGAGTAAACGTCCCGAAATGGGCGTCATCGCCACAAAATATGCAGACAAAGTAATTGTGACATCGGACAATCCCCGTTTCGAGGATCCCGATGCCATAATAAATGATATACGTAACGGCCTCACCGCCGCAGGAAAAGCCAAGTCACTCTTTATTACCGACCGTAGAGAGGCTATCCGCACAGCCATTATGATGGCCCCTAAGGGCGCCGTCATACTTGTGGCAGGCAAAGGCCACGAAAACTACCAGATTGTCGGAGGAGAAAAACACCATTTTGACGACAAGGAGATTATCTCCGAAACATTTGAACAACTATAACCGGAACACCCACAAAACCTCTACCTATGCTGTATCACCTTTTTGAATATTTTGAGAGAGCGAACATAGACTTCGCCGGTTCCGGACTGATGAAGTATATCTCATTCAGATCCTTCGGGGCCAGCATCGTCGCCATACTGATAGCGTTAATAATCGGGCGTAAGCTGATTGTCTGGCTTAAGAAAAAACAAATCGGCGAAACCATCCGCGATCTGGGTCTGGAAGGCCAGTTACAGAAAAAAGGCACCCCTACTATGGGCGGAATCATTATTATCATATCGATACTGGTGCCGGTACTCTTATTCTGCGACCTGACCAACATCAATATCCTGATATTGATCCTTACCACAGTATGGTTTGGCACGATCGGATTTTTGGATGACTACATTAAAGTGTTCAAGAATAATAAGGAGGGCCTTAACGGTTGGTATAAAATAGCATCTCAGGTACTACTGGGTCTCATTGTCGGATTGATAATGTGCTTCAGCAATGAGGCAGGATTCAGAGAACAGAAAAAGGTCGCTCCCGTGACAAAGAGCGCCGGAGAAATCATTGTAGCCGACAACGCGGTTCCGGCCGGAACAGTGACCGTTGACACCGACTTATTGGAAAACAGCACCAAAACTACGCTTCCATTCGTAAAGAACAATGAGTTTGACTACGGATGGCTCTCTCCTTTCGGAGGAGGCTTCGGAGAATATTTCAAATGGTTCATATATATATGTTTCATCATTTTGGTGATAACGGCCTGTTCCAACGGATGCAACGTCACGGATGGGCTTGATGGCCTTGCAACCGGAGTAACAGCCATTGTAGGCGCCACTCTCGGAATATTTGCATACCTCTCGGGTAACGTCATTTATTCCGAGTATCTCAACATAATGTATATCCCGAGCAGTGCTGAGATTACCGTATTCTTTTCGGCAATGGTAGGGGCCCTTCTGGGATTTATGTGGTACAACTCCTACCCTGCCCAGGTCTTTATGGGAGATACGGGCAGTCTGACTCTCGGTGGCATAATAGGCGTATGCGCCATTCTCGTCAGGAAAGAATTGCTCCTTCCCCTGCTGTGCGGAATATTCTTTCTGGAAAGTCTCTCAGTTGTGATACAGAGGTTTTATTTCAAATACACAAAGAAAAAGAGTGGTACCGGCGTAAGAGTATTCAAGATGACACCACTCCACCACCATTTCCAAAAGGAAAATCCGGATGCGCTAATCCAATGGCCGGGGAAAGTCTATCCTGAACAGAAGGTTGTAGCGAGGTTCATCATTATCTCGATCATACTCGCGGTATTGACAGTAGTAACATTAAAGATAAGGTAGTAAGCTATGAAAAGAATCGTTGTATTGGGCGGTGGAGAGAGCGGCTCCGGAGCTGCAGTTCTGGCGAAGGTCAAAGGGTTTGACGTCTTTCTCTCAGACAATGGCAAAATCAAGGAAGAACACGCTGCACGTCTTAGGGAGTATGGAATCCCATTTGAGGAGGAGGGACATAGCATGGAGAAGATATGTATTGCCGATGAAGTAATAAAAAGTCCCGGCATTCCGGATACGGCGCCGTTGATTATCGGACTCAATGCCCGTGGCGTATCCGTTATTTCGGAAATAGAGTTCGCGGGCAGATATGACAACTCCAAGAAGATCTGCGTCACCGGCAGCAACGGCAAGACCACCACTACTTCACTTATATACTATTTACTAAAAAATGCCGGCCTTAATGTAGGTCTCGCCGGTAATATAGGCCAAAGCTATGCATACCAGGTAGCCACGGAGGCGCACGATATCTATGTACTTGAAATAAGCAGCTTCCAGCTGGATGGAATGTATGAATTCAAGGCGGATATAGCCGTATTGCTCAACATCACGCCTGATCATCTCGACAGATATGGTAACCGGATGCAGAACTACATCAATTCCAAATTCCGGATTACCCGAAATATGGCAAAGGAGGACTGTTTCATCTTCTGCTCTGACGATGAAATAACTATAGAACATCTCAACCGAATCATTATCCAGGCACAGAAACTCCCATTCAGTCAGAACTCAATCGTGGAGCAGGGAGCTTGTGTAGAAGGAGACAAAATGTGCGTCAGATATGGCGACAGCAGTTATGAAATGTTTCTTCACGAGCTTGCGCTTCAAGGAAAACACAATATATACAACTCGATGGCAGCGGCCATTACGGGTAAAGTAATGAATATCACTAACAGTACCATACGGAAGGCTCTGACAACATTCAAAGGAGTAGAACACAGAATGGAAAAAGCGCTCTCCGTAGGCGGTGTAATGTATATCAACGATTCCAAGGCAACCAATGTCAACTCTACCTGGTATGCACTGGAAAGCATCAAAACTCCCATTGTGCTGATACTCGGAGGAACCGATAAAGGCAACGACTACTCCCCTATTGCGGATCTGATTAAGGAAAAGGTTAGAGCCATAGTCTGCCTCGGTGTGGACAATCGCAAAATACACGATTTTTTTGGAGACAAGGTGGCTGAAATTCACGACACACGCTCTGCAGAGGAGGCTGTAAAGATAGCTGCATCCATAGCAAAAAAGGGTGACACCGTACTCCTTTCGCCCAGCTGCGCAAGTTTTGACCTATTTGAGAATTATGAGGACAGGGGCAGACAGTTCAAAGCTGCCGTAAAAAATCTTTAGTAAGAGATGGGTAGATTGAAAATAAGACTCAAAGGAGACAAGATCATCTGGATACTTGTACTTTGTCTGGCTATCATTTCTCTGCTGGCGGTCTTCTCTTCCAGCACTTTTCTGGCCAACAAGGCGGGCGTGAGCAAGCTCTACATACTTCAGGAGCAGCTCATATCGGTATCCATAGGTTTTGCCGCCCTTTTGGTTTGCTATCTGATACCGATGAGATTTTACCGTTTTTTGGCATTTCCGGTATTTGGAATAACGGTCGTGATGCTTGTTTTGCTTTTCATCATACCTGATGTACGCAACGAGGCAGCCAGAGGCATCAGGCTCTTCGGCAGGACAATCCAGGTTTTTGAGTTTGCGAAGGTAGGCCTGATACTATATATTGCAAAGGCACTGGAGCTGTGGGAGAACTCCTTGACCAGGTACAAAGACTTTTTGCTCAAGATATTACTGCCGGTGGGAATAGTATGCATCATGGTTATGGCAAACAGTTTCTCATCAGCGCTGTTGTTCGGTGTAATCAGCATATTACTGCTCTTTTTTATGAATGTCAACATCAAACATTTGGGTATTACTGCAGGCATTGGGATACTGGTTGTGTTGGTGATGTTCGGTATCTACTCGCTTTTTTACAATAATAAGAGTCACGCCGAAGGCGAAAAAACAGGTTCTGTCGCTAAAGTCTTCAACCGATTCGGCACGGCAACTAACCGTATCGTCCACTTTTTTGATGCGAAGGAGGAGATGGAAGAGGCTGCTGCAGCCATGACAACTGCTGAAAGACAGAGGCATTTGGATGGTCAACGTCAGGCGATTAATGCAAAAGTAGCAATACACGAAGGGGGAATCATTGGAAAAGGTCCGGGAAAGAGCACTCAGAGATATTCCCTGTCAATGGCCTTTTCCGACTTCATATATGCCTTTATTGTGGAAGAATACGGATTGCTGGGAGGCATTGTCGTCATATTGATCTATCTTATATTTCTCTTCAGGTGCATCACCATAGCAAACCGGTGCGAAACCATCTTTCCGGGAGCCCTGGTCCTGGGTTTGGCATTTCTGATAGCCACCCAGGCCTTCCTGCATATAATGGTGAATGTAGGCCTCATGCCGGTCACAGGCCACACGTTGCCTCTGATAAGTCACGGCGGTACGGCATATATGGTACTTAGCGGCGCATTCGGAATTATCCTCTCCGTGAGTAAAAAACTGGACAAACAGGATGAAATCAAGCGCAAAGAGCTGGAAGAAGAGGCAAAAGAAAAAGAATCGGAAATAATGTTGTCGGAAAGTTACGAATTATGAGCAAAAGTAATCCAAGAATCATCATCAGCGGAGGGGGTACGGGAGGGCATATATTTCCGGCTCTCTCCATAGCAGGGGCCATACGTGGAATGGTGCCTGAGGCTGAAATACTCTTTGTAGGCGCCGAAGGAAGAATGGAGATGGAAAGGGTGCCCCAGGCAGGATATGAAATTAAAGGTCTGCCGGTAGCCGGCCTACAACGCAAACTTTCCCTGGCAAATTTTGCACTGCCTTTTAAAATCCTCAAAAGCATCTCGATGGCTAAAGCAATCATAAGGGAATTTAAACCTGACGTAGCGGTTGGGGTGGGCGGATATGCCAGCGCACCGTTGCTCTGGAGCGCATCCGGAATGAAAATTCCCTGTCTTATACAGGAGCAGAACTCCTATGCAGGATTGACAAACAGGATTCTCTCAAAAAAAGCGGACAAAATATGCGTAGCTTACGATGGGATGGAGAAGTTTTTCCCCGCAGAGAAGATTATCCTCACGGGCAATCCAATCAGAAAGGAGATAAAGCCACCTACGGAGGCTGAAAGAAGGGAAGGATATGATTTCTACGGGCTTAATCCGGATAAAAAGACCATCTTTGTGGTTGGGGGCAGCCTCGGTAGCGGCACCCTAAACAAGGCGATGAAGAGATGGGTGGCCGAAAAGGGCGCAAATGCCGATTATCAGGTAATATGGCAGAACGGAAAATATTATAGCAGCGACATTGCCGAATATATGAAAGAACGCGAACTGCCCAATGTAAAGCACTTTGATTTCATCCGGAGGATGGATCTCGCCTATGCCGTAGCGGATGTCGTCATTTCCCGCGCAGGAGCGGGGACAATCTCCGAACTATGCGTAGCCGGCAAAGCAACCATCTTCGTCCCTTCGCCAAACGTAACGGAGGATCATCAGACTCACAACGCGATGGCCTTGGTGGAAAAAGAGGCAGCGCTGATGGTCAGGGATGATATGGCGGAGGAAATACTGATGGATACCGCAGAAAGGCTGCTTTCAGATAGTGCCCACATCCTCAAGCTGGAGAAAAATGTCCTCAAACTGGGACGTAAGGAGGCCGCAGAAACAATTGCAACAGAGGTGCTCTCACTCATTAAATAGGAAAGAAGAATGGAAAAAAGATACAAAAACTACTACTTTATTGGGATAGGCGGTATAGGAATGAGCGCCATTGCACGTTACTTCCACAGTACAGGACACAACGTCTCAGGTTACGACCTAACCCCCTCCGCACTTACTGCACGGCTCGAGAGTGAGGGAATTGCCATACACTACGAGGATGATATCAGCGCAATTCCTTCGGATAAAGAGAACACTTTTGTCATCTATACCCCGGCCGTTCCTCATGATATGGGTGAGTTGCGGTATGTAAAAGAACAAGGATACGCCGTGTGCAAGAGGTCCCAGGCATTGGGAGAGATTGCTCGCGGACAGAAGTGTCTCGCAGTGGCAGGAACGCACGGAAAGACCACCACAAGCACATTGTTAGCCCATATTCTAACAGAGTCCGGTGAGGGCTGCAACGCCTTTTTAGGTGGTATTTCGCGCAATTATGACTCCAATCTGCTGCTGAGTCCAAATCCGGTGCTGGTAGCAGAGGCAGATGAGTACGACCGGTCATTCCTGCAGTTGTACCCGGATATAGCGGTAATCACCTCCGCTGATGCCGACCATCTGGATATCTATTTGGACCGAAGCCACCTGCAAGAGGCATTTGCTCAATTTGCATCTCAGGTTAAGGAGGATGGATTCCTAGTGCTGAAAAAAGGTGTGAAGATTTCATTGGCAGGAGTAAAGGCAAAGATTTTGACCTATTCATACGATACTCCGGCTGACTTTTATACGTCGGACATTGTACCACTCGATGGGGGTTTTTATGATTTCACACTCAATACTCCCAACGGTAAGATAGAGCACTGCACGCTGGGAATACGAGGTTGGGTCAACGTTGAGAACGCCGTAGCTGCATCGGCAGTTGCTCTTCTACACGGTATCGCTCCCGATAAACTAAAAAGTGCTCTTGCCTCTTTCAAAGGGGTGGGCAGAAGATTTGATATCCGTCTCAACACTCCGCAGTGTGCCTATATTGATGATTATGCACATCATCCTAATGAACTGCGTCATGCAATCAGTTCCATCAGAGGCATATTCAAGGGGAGACGGCTTTGCGGCATCTTCCAGCCCCATCTCTATTCGCGCACACGGGATTTCGCCGAGGAGTTTGCCGATGCATTGGGAGGACTGGATGAACTGATATTGCTTCCCATTTATCCTGCAAGGGAACTCCCGATCGAAGGGGTGACATCAAAGATCATTTTTGACAAAGTACAACTTGACAACAAAATACTCATCAGCAAGGATGCATTGATGGAGACTATCCGTAAGAGAAATTTCGAGTGTCTGATTACCTTTGGAGCCGGAGACATTGACAGGTTTGTACTGCCCATAGAAGAAGAATTAAAAGCAAGAGTAGGAAAATGAGGGTAAAAAAGATACTGCTGATAATACTTATATCACTCCTATTCCTGGGAGTGATGGTGCCCTACTTCTATTTTGTTTCTGAAATGGAAACGGAAACCATTGCGGAGATGGTATGCAGCGGTATCAATGTCAATTTCAAAGATTCTCTCAAGGTCAACCTCATCAGCCGCGAGGAGATTGTTTCCCTGGTGGAGAAAGCGGAAAAGGTTATAGGCTCGAAGTGTGAAAAAGTAAACCTTGCCGGAATAGAAAAATTGCTGGATGGTAGGGGTGAGATCCTCAAATCAGAGGTCTATTTTTCCTCCCCCACCATTCTTAATATAGATGTAGTCCAAAGAAAACCTGTTGTAAGATTTGAAAATGAGACCGAGGGGTATTATGCAGATCGAACCGGATTCCTTTTTCCCCTGCTAAACAGCTACAATGTGCCTATTGTTACGGGTGATATTCCGTTACGTCTGGGCAGAGAATATATGGGCGTACCTGAAGGAAAAGAGGGTGAATGGATAAAGGATATTCTCCGCCTGACAGACTATATCAGCAGCAATGACTATTGGAACAAAAACATTGAACAGATATACATAGAAAATGGTGACATATGCCTTGTTTCACGTGTGAGCCATCATAAAATCATATTCGGCAACTGCCGAAACATCGATGAGAAATTTAAGAAATTGGCGACATTCTATAAAACAATTGCTCCTACAGATGGATGGAACACTCACAATGTCGTCAACCTCAAATACAACAAACAGATTATTTGCAAATAAGGAGATATATGAGCGATTTTATTACAGCGATAGATTTCGGATCATCTAAAGTTGCCGTGGCAGTCGGTAAAAAGACTTCTGACGGCATAAAGGTGATCTCATTTCACAGTTCTCCCCTTCCCAACGGTATAAAAAACGGGGAGATAGTCAACGAGGGCAGGGTGATTGAAGCTCTCAAAGCGGCACTTGGGGCTGCATCAGCCGATATTGGAGAAATTATTGACAGAGCAGTAATCAATATCAGCGGAAAGTTTCTCTACTGCGAGGAAATTACAAGTACAATCATCAGAAATAACAGCAGCAAGTATGTAACCGCTGAAGAACTTGAAAATTACCGCCGTGAACGATACAAATATTCCGTAGATGAAGCCAATATGATTTATGCTGTTATTCCGCAGAAATATGACATAGATGATTTGACGGGATACCAGCAGCATGAGATCATCGGAACTTCCGGGAAGAATCTCAAGGCCTATTACAAAATCTTCCACGGCAAGGCAACACTGCTCTCCAGGTGCAAAAAAGTACTCTCTGCATGCGGCGTGGAAATCTCCAAAATCGTACTCTCTCCCATTGCTTCCGCCAGAGCGGTACTCACTGAAGCGGAGATGGAAAACGGAGTAATGCTGGTGGATATAGGACGCGGCCTGACACAGATTGCCGTTGTCAGAAAAGGAATCGTCACCGATGTGCGGATCATTCCCTTCGGTGGAGAATCCATTACAGTTGATATCCAGACAGTAACCTCAATAAGCCCCAAATGGGCCGAATTAATCAAACTGAAACACGGTTGCTGTGTCGAAGAATTTTCTCCTGAGGATAAAAAATTGGTTCTCAGGGGTAATGACGGCATTATAGAGGATGAAGTGTCGCTTGTCAAACTCACAAGCATTATCGAAGCTCGCACCAGTGAGATCCTCGAAGCGATCAAATATGTAAAAGAGGAGAATGAATCACAAGGAAAACTCCCTGCCGGCGTTGTGATAACCGGCGGCACTTGCTATCTGGAGGGTTTTCTGGATCTGGCAAAAGTATTTCTGGGTAAAAAAACACGTCTTGCAGCACCCAGAGGCTGCATTACGGTAGATTCGCACGAGAAAGCGCAAGACACATTTTCTTCTACCGTCGTCGGACTTCTGCTGGAGGGCTTTTCCAATAAACTTTCCTATTCGGAAATCGAGAAAATGACATTCAAGGAGAGTGAGCGTGAAACTGACATGGAAACAGATACGACCGAAGTCAAAGGAAAAAAAGAATCCGGCGGCAGGAAAAGTGGAGGCAACAAAGGTCAGAAAAGGGGGTTAGGTACCCTATTCGAAGGAATTTTCGGTGAAAACAATGACAATTGCTGATATGGAAGGAACATTAATACCAAAAAACTGGCCCAGGGGCTCAAACAACATTCTTAAAGTTATAGGCGTTGGGGGTGGTGGCAGCAATGCCGTACAATATATGTATTCACAGCAGATAGAGCAAGTGGATTTTGTAGTATGCAATACTGACAGACAGGCTCTCGACGGAAGCACGGTACCCGTCAAACTGCAGATCGGCGGAATATTGACAAAAGGTCTTGGGGCCGGACAAGATGCGACCATAGGCAGAAAATCTGCGCTTGAGTCCAGAGAGGCCATCGAGGAACATCTGGAGGGCAATACGCAGATGCTCTTCATCGCCGCGGGGATGGGTGGAGGCACAGGAACGGGAGCAGCTCCCGTCATAGCTGAAATAGCCAGGACCAAAGGCATTCTGACAGTCGGAGTGGTGACTCTTCCGGCGCGCTTTCTCGGAAACGAAGTGCTCTTCAGAGCTATCGAGGGAGTAAGGGAACTCTACAGGCATGTGGATAGTCTCCTTATCATCGACAATGAAAAACTCTTCGATATATATGCCGATCTGGACATTCTGACACTGCTTCCCAAAGCCGATGAAGTATTGGCCACTGCAGTAAGGAGCATTGCCGAAATCATAACCGTCCGGGGTAAAATCAATATGGACTTTGCCGATGTCAAGAAAATAATGCAAAACAGCAATGTCTCCTTAATGGGAATAGGTATCGCTTCCGGCAAAGATAGGGTCAGTAAAGCTGTTGAAATGGCCCTGACATCTCCCCTGCTCAACCAGCTTGACCTGAAAACAGCAAAAAGAGCTTTGGTCAACATTACGACATCCGGCGGAGAACATGTCATTCATGGAAGTGAGGTAACAGCCCTGATGGAGTACATCAAGGAACTCACCAACCCCGAACTCAATTCCAAGATGGGTCTTGTACAGAACGATGAGATGGGAGAGAACATCGGAGTGACCATCATTGCTACCGGATTTGAAATGACCCAGCTGCCCATCATCAGCGAAGATGCGTTGAAAAACAACAGAATCGAGGTCAAATATGATTTGACAAATAATAAAAGAGGCGTACCTTTGTGTCCCGATATAGAGTCTCAGATTACCAAAAAGGAGATGATAACCGGCATACCGGCGTTGATTACCGATAATCCACAGAATATCGGCGAACTTGAGTCGGAGCCCGCATTGACCAGAAGGGAAATGATGTTGCAGAAACAGAAACTAAAACAAACCGAGTGATGACACAAAGAAGAGTACGCTTTGCACCGAGTCCTACGGGACCGCTCCATATGGGCGGTGTCAGGACTGCATTATACAACTATCTTTACGCTAAACAAGCGGGGGGAAAATTCATATTGAGAATAGAAGATACCGACTCCCAGAGGTTCGTTCCAGGCTCTGAAGAGTATGTTATCGAGTCGCTCAACTGGTGTGGCATACTCCCCGACGAAGGTGTGGACAAAGATGGGAATATAGTGGAAACCCCCTGTGCAGAGCATCCTCACGCACCTTACAGACAGTCACAGCGCAAGCACATCTATCGCAAATATGCAGAACAACTGGTAGCAAATGGAAATGCCTATTATGCATTTGACACACCGGAGGAGCTCGAGAAACTCAGAAAAGAGGCAGAGGCGGAAAAAAGCAGTTTCACATACAACTACAAGTCACGCACCTCACTCAAAAATTCACTTACACTTCCCGCCGAAGAAGTAGAGCGCCGTCTTGCTGAAGAGAGCGGATGGACCATCAGATTCAAAATCCCCGAAAACAGAGTAATAAAGATGAACGACCTCATCAGAGGCGACATTCAGGTCAATACCTCCACTCTGGATGACAAGGTACTTTGGAAGAGGGCAGACGAACTTCCCACCTATCACCTTGCCAATATTGTTGACGATCATCTCATGGAGATTACAGAGGTGATCCGGGGCGAAGAATGGCTCCCATCACTCCCTCTTCACTATTTGCTCTACGAAGCATTCGGGTGGGAGAAGAGCCGGCCGCAATTTGCTCACCTCTCGTTGCTGCTTAAGCCGGACGGCAAAGGCAAACTCAGCAAAAGAGATGGCGACAGATTGGGATTTCCGGTATTTCCGCTACAGTGGGTCAACAGCGATGGAGAGATTTCACACGGCTACCGTGAAGACGGCTATTTTCCTGAAGCATTTGTCAATATACTGGCCTTTCTTGGATGGAATCCCGGTACTGAACAGGAGATTTTTACACTGGATGAGCTGGTAGAGGTTTTCTCGCTTGAGAGAGTAATCAAATCCGGAGCCAGATTCAATCACGATAAGGCAAAATGGTATAATCAGGAATATCTCCGTAGAAAGAGCACAAAAGAACTTGTGGAGGCTTTCCGAGCCATTGAGGGAGAGTATCTGGCCGGTTTTGACGACAAGTATGTAGGTGCGGCAGTAGAACTCATCAGGGATAGGGCCTATTTTGTACATGAATTCCGGAGTTTGTGCGATTTTCTTTTCGAGGCACCGGAAGAGTATGATCCTGCAGGAGTAAACAAGTTCTGGAAAGATGAGGTCAAGGAGATTATTCCGCAGGTTGCAGATTTTATAAATAGTTTGGAACCTTTCTCCAAAAATATAATCGAGGAGAAACTGGAGAATTTTATTAAAACCAATGGTTGGGGTATGGGCAAGGTGATGAATACACTTCGCCTCTTCCTGGTAGGTCGCAGTTCCGGTCCCGGAGTGGCGGATATTATGGAAATCCTGGGCAAGGAGGAGGTCTCAAGACGGATCGGCAACGCAATCGCCCGTTTGGGCTGACAATATTATATAATTATGGTAACTATTGGAATGGCGTCTGACCACGCCGGATTCGAACTCAAGGAGTTCCTAAAACCCTATCTTAAATCGATGAGATATGAAATTATCGATTTCGGCACCCATTCTACCGATAGCATGGACTATCCAGATACTGCCCATCCTCTGGCAGAGGCTCTGGAATGTGGAGAAGTGAAGTACGGTATAGCCATATGCGGCTCCGGCAATGGCATTGCAATGACCCTCAATAAGCATCAAGGTGTACGTGCAGCGCTTTGCTGGAATCCCGAACTCGGAGCTCTGGCACGTCAGCACAATGATGCGAATGTCCTTTCTCTTCCGGCCAGATTTATCTCCCGGGAGCTTGCTTTGGAGATTGTCAGGAGTTTTTTATCTGCGGAATTCGAGGGTGGAAGGCATAAGCGCAGGGTGGACAAAATCGCAGTAAGCAAATAGATATGAGTTTTTATTTACTGGAAGGATGTAGTGTAGAGAATGAATCGCTCTCCGGTTTTTTCGAAGAGCATCTTGCGGCCTCTATCAATGAATATCCGGAAGGCATAGTGATTCCCATTGACAAACCCTACAGGTGGACTTCCGCCGATGTGGTGAGAAAGATAAAATTCCAAATCCAGAAACATTTCAAACAGAAGAAAATCAAGGTAGGTCATGCAGGTACGCTCGATCCGTTGGCAACCGGTTTGCTGATTGTATGCGTAGGCAAGGCCACCAAGATAGCAGAAGAGCTGCAATCGCACGAAAAAGAATATGTTGCCACCATAGAATTCGGTGCGACTACCCCCTCTTTCGACCTGGAACAGGAGATTGACTGCTATTATCCCTTTGAGCATATTACGGGAGAGATGGTCTCCGAAACGCTGAAAGATTTTATTGGAGAGCAACTGCAGGTGCCGCCTCTGTTTTCCGCAAAGATTATAGACGGATTGCGTGCTTACGAATATGCACGTGTCGGCGAGGAGGTGAAACTGCGCAAGTCCCTGATCAACATCACCGACATCGAACTGCTTTCTTTTTCCGAAGCCTCTGCAGGTATATTAAAATCTGAAAAAGATGAAGAAGATAGCGTTCGGGAGGCATATCCAAGTGGGAAACACTTTTATCAGCACTCCAGCGACAAGAGCGATGGCACACGTCCCAGCGCCACCATCAGAGTGCGCTGCAGCAAGGGCACTTATATCCGATCCCTCGCCCGCGACCTCGGCTGCGCTCTGGGAAGCGGCGGATATCTGACAGCTCTTCGCCGGACCGCATCAGGATTTTTTTCGCTAAAAAATTGACTTTTTGAAACTTTTTCGATTTTTTTTCGTATAAAAGAGTGTTTTTTGTACATTTTTTCCCAAACAATGAAATTATCGCAATTTTACTTTGAACTTCCTGAAGAAATGATTGCCAAATATCCGGCAAATTTCAGGGATGAATCACGTCTTATGGTGCTTAATAAAGAGACCGGAGAGATTGAGCACAAGATCTTCAAGGAAATAATCGATTACTGTAAACCTCACGACCTTTTCGTATTCAACGATGCCAAGGTCTTCCCTGCACGTCTTTACGGCAATAAAGAGAAAACCGGTGCGGAAATCGAGGTGTTCCTTCTCAGAGAACTCAACAAAGACCAGCGCCTGTGGGATGTACTGGTGGATCCCGCAAGAAAAATCCGTATCGGCAATAAACTCTATTTCGGAGAAAATGATGCCCTCGTGGCTGAAGTAATCGACAATACCACTTCCAGAGGCCGTACTTTGAGATTTCTTTTTGACGGCACTTACGAGGAGTTCAAACAGACACTCCTGCAACTCGGAGAACTGCCTATTCCCAAATGGATACGCTCAAGAGCTGAAGAGTGTGACACAGAACGTTTTCAGACTATCTATGCCAGTAAGGAAGGTGCTGTAGCCTGCCCTGCCGCCGGCCTCCATTTCAGCAAAATTCTCTTCAAGAAAATGGAGTTAAAGGATATCGACACCACTTTCCTCACTCTCTATATGAGCAATGCCCATTTCCACAATGTAGACGTGGAGGATCTCTCCAAGCACAAAATGGACTCGGAGAAGGTGATCATATCAGCAGAAACCGCTGATAAGGTCAATAAGGCCAAAGCAAGCGGTAACCGGGTATTCGCTGTAGGTATTACCACCGTACGGGCACTCGAAACCTATGTAACTACACAAAATGAGATCAAGGAACTGGACACCTGGACGAACAGATTCATATTTCCGCCCTACAAATTTTCGATTCCCGATGCGGTAATCACCAATTTCCATCTTCCTTCATCCACAATGCTGATGAATGCCGCAGCATTTGGAGGTTATGACAATGTGATGAATGCCTACAAAGTTGCCATTGAAGAGGGTTATCGTTTTGGCACATACGGAGATGCGATGTTGATTATATAAAAATTGTCTTTTAAGCACCCGAAATAGAATCATACTCCATAATTTAGCGACAAAAAAGCTATTATGGAGTATGATTTTTACATTTATGCCGCCGCCTTAAGCAAACTGTTCGCTTATAAGCCGGCAGTTGCGCTAAAACTAATTGATAGAGTCGGCAATATTGGCAACATATTCAAACTCAACAAAGAAGAACTCGGTGAAATACTTCCTTTCAACAAGGAAATGCTCGAAGCTCTCACCAATCCTGCACTGCTCGACTGGGCACAAAAAGAGATAGACTGGGCGCACGCCAACGAAGTGCAGACACTCTATATCACAGATCAAAACTACCCCTACCGTTTGAGAGAGTGCTATGATGCCCCTATCCTACTCTACTATAAAGGAAAGGCTGACCTCAACGCTCGCAGGGTAATCTCAGTAGTCGGTACCCGTAAAGCCTCTTATTACGGCAAGAGCAGCTGCCGTAAGGTGATAGAAGAGCTCGCCTTATCCAGCAAACCCCTGGTAATTAGCGGACTTGCATACGGTATAGATGCAACTGCACACCGCGCCGCAATGGAGTACGGACTTTCCACCGTAGGTGTTATGGCTACCGGCATCGACACTATCTATCCCCATCAACATCGGGGTTTGGCCGAAGAGATGCTGGGGAAAAAGGGTGGCCTTGTCACCGACTTCTATCGCGGTTGCGAGGCCATAAAAATCAATTTCATCAAAAGAAACCGGATTATCGCCGGTATGGCAGATGCAGTACTGCTTGGGGAGTCATATTCAAAAGGGGGCGGACTGATAACCACCTCCCTTGCATCATCTTACTCACGCGAAGTCTACGCAATTCCCGGACGTATCGGTGACGACTCCTTCGAGGGCTGTAATACCCTGATTGAGCGAGATGCCGCCCGAATAGTCACAAATCCCGGTACCATAAGTTCATCTATGGGATGGAAGGAGAGAAAATCCCACACAAAGGCCTTCGTAACTGATCTCTTCGAAGGGATTAGCGGCAAAAACGCACGCTCAATACTCAACACACTCAAGGATAGAGACTCTCTTACAGCAGAGCAGATTGAAGGACGCACCGGTATTCCCCTACGGGAGCTCTCGACCGAATTGCTGCAACTTGAAATTTCAGGAAAAATAGTACAGATTATGGGAGACAAGTATTCTATTGCTTGATTATTTTCCATAACTTTGTAATTTATGATGGAATTCATAGACACCCACGCACACCTTTACGACACAGCTTTCAGCGAAGATATCCTGCAAGTAATCCAACGGATGGAAGAGGCAGGCGTGAGTCACTGTATACTCCCGGGAATTGACATATCAGCATATGATGCAATGATTTCGCTGTCCGATAGCCGTCCGGACCTTTTCTCGCCCTGCATTGGACTGCACCCCACCTCAGTTGGTGAGGATTGGGAGAGGGAGCTTGCTTTCGTCAAAGAGCATGCATGTGACCGCAGTTTCGCGGCCATCGGAGAAATAGGTATTGACAAATACTGGTCAACAGATTGGCTTACACAGCAAACAAGGGTCTTTGCCGAACAGCTGGAGCTCGCCGCCGAACTCGACCTACCCGTAATCATACACTTGAGAAATTCCACTGAAGAGATATTCAAAGTCTTCTCGGAGATACGAGGAATCCCTCTCAAAGGTGTTTTCCATGCCTTTTCCGGAAGTTACGAAACTTACAGGCAGATTCTACGGCATGGTGATTTCAAAATCGGCATAGGAGGAGTTTCCACCTACAAAAATGCAGGAGTCGCTGCCACATTGGAAAAGGTTTCACTTGATGATATTGTGCTGGAAACCGACTCTCCATGGCTCACTCCGGTTCCTTTCCGTGGTAAACGCAACGAGAGTTCCTATCTGGTCCATATAGCTGCCAATATCGCCGGAATACAAGGTGTTTCTATAGAAACTGTCGCATCAATTACCACAAATAACGCAAGAAAACTCTTTTCACTATGAGCCAATCGATACTTCTCATTTATACCGGAGGCACAATCGGAATGAAACAGGATCCGGAAACCCTGCTTCTGAAACCCTTCAACTTCGGACTCATTACCGAGGAGGTACCCGAACTCAAAAAATTCGGTTACCATATTGATTCACACTCTTTTAATCCGGTCATAGACTCATCGGACGTCACTGTGAGTTTCTGGCAGGAGCTTGCAACAATCATTTACAACAATTACGACAAATATGACGGATTCGTAGTGCTCCACGGTACCGACACCATGGCATTCTCCGCATCAGCATTGAGTTTCATGCTCGACCGGCTTGACAAACCCATTGTATTTACCGGAAGTCAGCTGCCTATCGGAATGCTGCGCACGGACGGCAAGGAAAATCTCATCTCATCAATCGAACTTGCCGCTGCAATGGATAGCGATGGTCACGCACTGGTACCTGAAGTGTGCATCTATTTTGACAGCTACCTCTATCGCGGCAACCGCACTACAAAATATAATGCGGAAAACTTCAAGGCATTCCGCTCTGCGAATTATCCAGTACTTGCAGAAGCGGGTATTCACATCAGATATTACCGCGAATATGTCCAATATCCTGAAAAATGGGGCGAAGGCATACGTCTATATACTGAAATGGACACCAATGTTGCAATAATCAAGATTTTTCCCGGTATCACACCGGCTTATGTGGAGGCAGTTCTTGGCACAAAGGGACTCAGGGCAGTAGTTCTTGAGAGTTTCGGTAGTGGAAATGCCCCCTCTATGGAGTGGTTCGGACGGATGTTGTCGGAAAGTGTCGCCAGGGGCGTCATAATCGTTAATGTAACCCAGTGTCATGCAGGTAGTGTGGATATGTCTGCATATGCCAACGGGGCCTTTCTAATGGAATGTGGACTTATTAGCGGATACGATATGACCACCGAGGCTGCAGTAACCAAATTGTTCCATCTTTTGGGCAGATTTTCAGATAATGAAGAAGTAATATCGCATATGAAAAAGCCGTTAAAAGGAGAATTTTCAAATAAATGAATTGTTATTAAAAAAAAAATAACTAAATTGCGCGATATTTTACTACGCATAGACTATAACTTTAATAAATCGTTTAATAATCAATTAAAACAAAACTTATGAAAAAATTTTTCATGTTTTTGGCAGTTCTCGGCCTAATGACCGTATCTGCACAATTCCAGGTAGCTTATGCACAGGAAGAGACTCCTGAGGCTACTACAGAAGATGTTCAGGCAGCTCCTGAAGTTGATGAAGAAGAAATCGTTGACCCGTTTGCTGCAGGCGCATCTGACCAGCCGATGCACCAGGCACTTAAGCAGAAATTCATCGAAGGTGGCCCGGGCTTTATGGCAACAATATTGTTGTGTCTTATCTTTGGTCTCGCTATTGCTATCGAAAGGATCATCACTTTAAGCCTTGCACAGACCGACACCAAAAAGCTCATTGCCAACGTGGACAAAGCTCTGAAAGAAGGTGGCATTGAAAAGGCAAAAGACGTGTGCCGCAACACCCGCGGTCCTGTTGCCAGCATTTTCTATCAGGGTCTACTCCGCTCTGATCAAGGTATTGAAACAGTTGAAAAAACTGTTACCTCATACGGATCCGTACAGATGGGTCAGCTCGAAAGCGGTCTTTCATGGATTACCCTCTTCATTGCCATCGCTCCGATGCTTGGCTTCCTCGGTACAGTTGTCGGCCTTGTTTTGGCATTTGACGCGATTGAGGTTGCAGGTGACATTTCTCCGGCACTCGTAGCACACGGTATGAAGGTTGCTTTGATTACGACTATTGGTGGTTTGATCGTTGCCATTATACTCCAATTGTTCTACAACTATTTGATTGCTAAGGTTGAATCCATCGTAGTTCAGATGGAAGATGCCTCTATTACTCTGGTTGACCTCCTGGTTAAATATCAGAAATAGTCCTTACTCGGACCAATCAATAGTGTAAACAATTATAAACAACGAATTAATCATTCTATTATGAAATATACAAAGTATCTCCAATACTTGCTGTTTGCCATATCGATAGTGTTGATCATTGTATTCTATACGACCCAGACCGGATCTATGGATGACAAAATACTCGACGCCAATCTGATATGGGCATACGTGCTTGTAGCTATCGCAGCAGTCCTTGCAGTGATCTTCCCTCTTGCAAAGGCTTTCAAGACCAAGAAAGGCTTCCTCAGGCTTCTTGCTGTGATAGTAGGTGTAGTAGTATTGGTAGGAGGTTGCTACCTGCTTGCTCCTGGTACTCCTATTGACCTGAATTTTGAGGTTTCAGCACGTACCTTCAAATTAACCGATACAGCATTGTTTGTTACTTATGCCCTTATTGGGGCATCCATTATCGCACTTCTATGGAGTGCTATTCGTAATTCAACAATTAAAAAGTAATCAAGATGGCAGCACCCAGAAAGACACCCGAAATTAATGGCGGTTCTATGGCTGACATCTCCTTCTTGATGTTGATATTCTTCTTGATGGTGAGCACTATGGATAAGGAGGAAGGTATATCGAGACGTCTTCCCGTTATGCCTCCCCCTGATATGAAGGTGGAGGACCAGAAGGTCAACCGTCGTAATATCATCCAGGTGAAGGTCAACGCTCAGGACAGACTCTTCGCGGGAAATGAGATTCTTGATATTACCCAACTCAAGAACAAGATCAAGGAGTTTATGACCAATCCCCAAAATGACCCCAATCTCCCCGATAAGGAAATGATATTCATAGAGGGCTATGGGGACTGCCTCGTATCTAAAGGTGTGATTTCTCTGCAAAATGACCGCGGTACCAGTTACTCCAAGTATATTGAAGTACAAAATGAGCTGATCCGTGCCGTTAACGAACTCCGTGATGAATGGTCCATTGCCAACTATGGCAAGAGGTACTCAAGACTTAACGAGGATCAACAGAATATCGTTCGTAAAGCCGTGCCGCAGAATATCTCAGAGGCAGAGCCTAAAGATGTAACCAAGAGAAGACGTTAAGGAGGATTTATTATGTCAAAATTCGTAGATAAAGGTAAAAAAGAAACCCCCGGTATCAGTACCGCGTCCCTCCCCGATATTGTATTCATGATTTTGATGTTCTTCATGGTATCAGTTAGCATGCGCCAGACAGAGCGCAAAGTGATGGTATCTCTTCCAGGAGCTTCGGAAGTTGCCAAACTGGAAAGAAAAGACCTCACATCATACATCTACATTGGTACCCCGACTCTCCAGTATCAAGATCTCTATGGTACAGAGTCACAGATACAGCTCAACAATGCTTTTCGCAGCATTGAGGATATCCGTGATTTCATCGCATCGGAACGTGAATCTATGAGCGAGGCAGATCGTCCGTTAATGACAGTATCCATTAAAGCCGATGAGGACACCCGTATGGGTATCATCACAGACGTAAAGCAAGAGCTTCGTCGTTGTTCGGCTCTAAGAATAATGTATGGCGCTCGTAAAGTCAACGCTCACTAACAATTAGCATTTATATAAGCAAAGGGTGGCCAAGTGTCACCCTTTCTTGTATAAAACAAAAAGTAACATCCACAAATGAAAAAATTTTTGATTTTTGCCCTCACTCTGCTCATCGCTACATCCTGTAGCGAGAAGAAGGCTAAATATGTATTCTATTTCATAGGAGACGGAATGGGATTTTCCCATGTAGCCGTCACAGAGGCATTCAAGGCTACTGAAAAAGGGGTTATAGGGAGCGAACCTCTCACATTTACACAATTCCCCATACTTGGTATGGCTACCACTTACTCAGCGAACGAGTTCATCACCTGCTCTTCAGCCGCAGGCACTGCTCTTGCCGCCGGTACCAAGACACGTAACGGTATGTTGGGAGTGACACCGGACACTACAAATGTTACGGCAATCTCATACAAATTCCACGATGCAGGGCGCAAAGTAGGAATTATCAGCTCCGTAACCATAAACCACGCCACTCCGGGAGCATTCTACGCTCATAATCCCTCGAGGAGCGACTACTACGCCATAGCTAAAGAGTTGCCCGAGACAGGATTTGAGTTCTTCGGCGGAGGCGGTTTCGCCAAGCCGTTCGGTAAAGAAGATTCCGAACGCCCCATTTATGAGATTGTTGCTGAAAAAGGCTACACTGTATCTTATGGGATGGAGGACTATCTGGCGCAAAAAGATAAGGCAGAAAAAATAATATTGCTTCAGGAAAAAGGTAAAGAGGAAAATGTTCTTCCCTACAAGAACGATATTGAGGAATCCGATCTCACATTAGCTCAGGTAGTCGAGGCAGCTGTAAAGTTCCTTGAAAATGATAAGGGATTTTTCATTATGGCCGAAGGAGGCAAAATAGATTGGGCAGCCCACTCCAACGACCTTGCCAATACCATTTTCGAAACACTCGATTTTGATGCCGCAATTGAGGTTGCATACAAGTTTTATCAGCTGCATCCCGATGAAACACTCATTGTGGTAACAGCAGACCATGAGACCGGCGGAATCTCACTAGGCAGCTCAAAAGGCTATAAAGTAGACCTGACAATAGTTAAGGAAATTTTGGATGATATCGAAGATAGAGTTGACAGAACCAAAATTGAGGGCGAAAATGCTCCGGATGTCTTCAGTTATATGTCCGAAAAGGATGTTAACTCCTATGTCTCCGATAAAGCCAGTGTAGGCTGGACAACTACAGGACACACCGGTAGCGCAGTACCTGTATTTGCCATCGGAGCAGGAAGTTCACTTTTCAGCGGCCGGATGGACAATACCGACATTCCCAAGAGAATATGTCAGGCTGCGGGCATTGGATTCTGATTTTATACTTTTGGTAGTTTGTCATTGATTGTCTAACTTTGTCATTTTGATTATAAGAAAGTAATGAAAAGAACTAAAGTTATTAAATTGCTTCAACAGGGACCCGGTGGTGAGGTGCTTGTAAAAGGCTGGGTCAGGACTAGACGAGGCAACAAAAACGTGACATTCATAGCTCTCAATGATGGATCCACCATCAACAACATACAGATTGTCTGCGACACCGCGGCTTTTGACGAAGCATTGCTAAAGCAGATTACAACCGGTGCCTGCATTGCCGCCAAAGGCGAACTGGTGGCATCATTGGGTAGCGGACAATCTGTCGAAATCCAGGCACGTGAGATGGAGGTGTTGGGCACTGCCGACCCCGATATCTATCCACTTCAAAAAAAGGGGCACAGCATGGAATTCCTACGTGAGATAGCTCACCTCCGTCCCCGCACCAATACTTTCGGAGCCGTTCTGAGGATTCGCCACGCAATGGCATTTGCCATCCATAAATTCTTCAATGACAAAGGGTTTGTCTATCTTCATACCCCGATTATTACAAGTTCCGACTGCGAAGGTGCAGGTGAAATGTTTCATGTTACAACTCTGAATCTGGAAGATATTCCCAAAAATGAGGATGGCAGTGTAAACTATGATGAGGACTTTTTCGGCCGTCAGACATCACTGACCGTTAGCGGGCAGCTCGAAGGCGAACTAGGAGCGATGGCTTTGGGGGATATTTACACCTTCGGCCCCACTTTCCGCGCTGAGAATTCCAACACGCCCCGTCACCTGGCTGAGTTCTGGATGATTGAGCCGGAAATGGCATTTTACGAGATAGAAGACAATATGGATCTGGCTGAAGAGTTTATCAAATATCTGGTACAATATGCCCTCGATAATTGCAAGGATGACCTCAACTTCCTCAACAACATGATTGACAAGGAGCTGATCTCCCGCCTCGAAAGTGTCGTCAATACGAAGTTTGTAAGGCTCTCCTATACGGAAGGTGTGGAAATTCTGGAAAAGTCGGGAGTGAAATTTGAGTTCCCCGTCTCCTGGGGTATCGACCTCCAGAGTGAGCATGAAAGATATCTTGTAGAGAAACATTTTAAGAAACCCGTTATCCTTACCAACTATCCCAAGGAGATCAAAGCTTTTTACATGAAACTTAATGAGGACGGAAAGACGGTTAGGGCAATGGATGTACTCTTCCCCAAAATCGGCGAAATTATCGGCGGTTCCCAAAGAGAGGAATCTCTGGAGAAACTTGAGCAAAGAATAGCGGAACTCGGTATGGATCATTCCAACCTCTGGTGGTATATTGACACCCGCCGGTTTGGCACTGCGCCTCATAGCGGATTCGGACTCGGATTTGAAAGACTTCTGCTCTTTGTAACAGGAATGGCCAACATCAGGGATGTCATTCCTTTCCCCAGAACTCCAAAGAACGCAGAATTTTAACATAAAAGTTCACCATTATGCTTATTATCGGTATCGCCGGCGGCACCGGCTCAGGCAAGACTACAGTGGTCAATAAAATCTCGGAACGACTTCACAACAAAGTTGTCGTAATTCCTCAGGACTCCTATTACAAAGACCAAAGTCACCTCCCGATGGAGGTACGCCAGGAGCTCAATTTCGACCATCCGGATGCTATCGATTTTGAATTGCTCGTGCAGCAACTTAAAGAACTCAAGGAGGGAAAGATTATTGAACAGCCCGTCTATTCCTATATCACCTGCTCCAGATCAACCACAGAAACCGTTAAGGTCTCCCCTGCTCCTGTAATCATAGTTGAAGGGATCCTTATCTTCACTTGTAAAGAGCTCCGGAAACTGATGGACATAATGGTCTATGTAGATGCAGATGATGACGACCGTCTTATGCGTGTCATCTCAAGAGATATAATGGAGAGAGGTAAAAGCGTGGAAAAGGTAATGGAACGCTACCAGAAGACAGTCAAGCCGATGCACCTGCAGTTTATTGCTCCGAGTAAAAGATACGCCGATATCATACTCCCGCAGGGCGGCCACAACAAGGTAGCCATCAATATACTTATTGCGACAATCGGGCAAGCACTCGAAAATAATGACTAATGGAGGAAAAGCACAATAAAAATAGTAAAAGAACTGGACAGAGGGTCGGGTTGTACCTGACCCTTATTTTCCACCTTTCGGTGCTTATAGTGCTATTGCTTGTATCCATCAATTCATTGGTGGCTCCCGAGGCCTCATTTGTGCTTGATTTTACCAAACAGGAGCAAATTGAAGAGGAGCAAAGAATAATGGAATTAAAGGAAGATATCAGTCGTGAACTAGACAACCTTCTCGCCATTCCGGGAGCACAAATCCGTAATGTTACCGTGGATGTAGGAACCCGACTAAAAGATGACCGTCACTCTAATCCCGACAGGGTTTATGAAGAGGCTCGCGAACTTCAGCGAAAGCTGGATGCCTCCAAAGAGGATGCGCTGAAAGAGGAGTCATCTGAAACAGTCGACCTCAATCCTGAACCGGAAAAGGAAAAGAAAAAAGAGGAATCCCCTACCTACAAAGGTCCCTCCGTCATTTCCTATCTACTTGAGGGGCGCAAGGCACAGCATCTGCCTGTCCCTGCCTACAAAGGCTATGGTTCAGGGGATGTTTTCGTTGAAATCGTCGTAAATCCGAGAGGACGTGTTATTGATGCACGCGTATTGGAGAGCATTTCGAGCCCCGACAAATCGCTTCACGACTTTGCGATTGAAGCCGCGATGCGTTCACGCTTCGCAGCCTCCGAAAGTGCCGGCCCCCGCCAGACCGGCGAAATCCATTACCGATTCATCGGACAATAAGTGTAGTTCTAAGTCCCAAGTTAGGAGTTCTGAGTAAGTTTTATAGTTATGAGTTTTAAGTTTTCACTACACACTCAATAATCGGAACTAATCCTCTAGTGCTCTTTTGATAACATTATCATTCTTCAGATAGATCGGATAGAAGGCATCGTCATCCATAGGTGTATATCTGCCGATAACCGCTTTTACCTGTGTCATTATTATTTCTCCCGAAATCTCCCAATCAGACTTTGAAGGGATGACACCATTAGCCATCGTATATTCGATGAATTCTTTTTTTAGATTAAACTCAGTGAAAAAAGCGTAGAGAGCATCCATATCCGTGATGCTCCTCATACGTGCACGATGTTTGTCGCTGAATTTATTGGCAAATTTGACAACCAGACTTTGACGGTTGCATTTTATCAGATAATCGGAGATTCCCACTGTGTCAAGAGGCACAAAGACATCGGGAATTATACCTCCACCGCCATACACCACCTTTCCTCCCGGAGTAATATATTTAAGTGAATCATTAACCTTGATGCTGTCCGCACTCATCATCTCTCCATGCTCATACCGCTCGATGATATCCATGTCGTATTTGTCGGAATAGGGTTTCTGAATGCACCTGCCGGTAGGGGTATAGAAACGGGCCACAGTCAGACGTATACCCGATCCATCTGAAAAATAAACCGGCTCCTGTACAAGACCCTTTCCAAATGAGCGCAAACCATAAATAAGAGCTCTGTCATTGTCCTGCATCGCTCCCGCGAAAATTTCGCTGGACGAGGCTGAGGCTTCATTTATTAGAACAGCAAGTTCGATATCCTTGCAACTGCCCTTGCCATCCGCAACAAAATCCTGACGAGGACGGTTTTTACCCTCCATATAGACCACAAGGTCACCCTTTTCGAGAAATTCGTTGGAAAGCATCAGTGCCTGATCCAGATATCCGCCCGTATTGTCCCTTAAATCGAATATAAGTCGTTTCATCCCCTTTTCACGCAGGGTAAGAGTTGCCTGAAGGAATTCGAAATAAGTTGTCTTGGAAAATTTGGCTAGTTTGATATACCCCGTGGTATCATTTATCATAAATGCCACATCCACACTATTGACCGGAATCATATCCCTGACAATGGTAAAGGGTATCAGCTTTTCTTCACCGTTTCTCTTGAGTTCCAGTTTGACCTTTGTACCCCTCGGCCCTCTCATCATCGACACCATGGAATCCTGATGCAGACTGACTCCGGCAACATTTCTGTCATCAATCTTTATGATGCGGTCTCCGCTCAGCAATCCGGCTTTCTCGGAAGGACCACCGGCAATGACATTTGTCACTATCGCCGTATCGTTGGGAACGTTAAACTGAATACCTATACCGTCAAATCCCCCCTGGAGTGCCTCATCGGCTTTTTCCAGATCCGTTGGAGGCAGATAGACCGAGTGTGGATCAAGTTCCGCCATAAAAGCAGGAAGGATTTTTTCCGTCACTGCCATGTGGTCTATCTCGTCAACATAGTCCTTATCCACACTGTTGAGCACAAGCATCAGTTTTGCCCAATCATCCTTCGTGGCATCCAGATTTACCACATTCTTTTTGGAAACCCTCTGAATCATTAAGACCAGCATCAGAACGATGATAATCCATACCGATATCCTCAGTATTCTCATAGTTTTGTCATTGCCCATGATAAAGGAGAATTATAACTGTTGAACCTCAATACCCGCTCTGCGAAGCAAATCGATACCGTCGGTAATACGGTAATCTTCATGATATACTACCCTCTTAATACCGGCCTGTATGATGAGCTTGGCACATTCCAGGCAGGGAGAAGCAGTTACATAAAGTGTCGAACCTTCACTGCTGTTACCGCTCTTCGCCACCTTGGTTATGGCGTTTGCCTCAGCGTGGAGCACATAGGCCTTGGTGGCACCGGTTTCATCTTCACACACATTTTCAAACCCTGAAGGAGTGCCATTATATCCGTCTGATATTATCATTCTGTCCTTGACAATAAGGGCCCCCACCTGTTTACGTTTACAATAGGAGTTTTTTGCCCAGACCTGTGCCATCTCGAGATAGCTTAAATCAAATTTTTCTTGCTTATTATTATACATTTCGATTCTCTATCAGTTGCTTTCGGCAGGTGCGCTGCTTCTCTGGTAAATATAGCGCTTGATACTGCGTTTGGGTGTTTTTTCAAATTCTTCAGGAACAATCTCTACTCCGGCCAGTTTGCAATAGTTGGGAAGTTCCAAATTGGCAATCTGGATATCTTCCTGGAGCTTTTCGAGAAGTTGCTCTTCCGTAAGCCCCTCTTCATTTGCCTGATCGAAATCGGGGAAGATAAGTGCAATCAGCGAAGATTTATCCTCAACCACAAGTGCTTCCACTACATAAGGCAGGTTATTGAGGATACTCTCTATCTCCTCAGGATAGATATTCTGACCCGAAGGACCGAGAATCATGGTTTTGCTACGTCCTTTAAGGAAGAGATATCCATCTGAGTCCATCACACCCATATCGCCGGTCTTTAACCAGCCGTTGCAGAGAACTTCGTCAGTAGCCTCTTTGTTTTTGTAATAGCCAAGGAAGACATTGTCGCCCCTTACAAAGATTTCTCCCGGAATGTTTTTGGGATCTTTCGAGTCAATCTTGATTTCCATTCTGGGAGCAGCTTTTCCGCAAGAGTAAAGTTTAGTCTTATCCCATGGCGCGTACGCGATGATGGGAGCACACTCGGTCATACCATAGCCTACTGTAAATGGAAAGTTGATTCTTTTGAAGAATGCTTCAGCTTCGCGGTTAAGGGCGGCTCCACCAATAATCACCTCTTTAAATTTGCCACCAAAAGCAGTCACTATGCTATTGAGTATCTTTTTCTGGATCATCTGGTCTATTACGGGAAGATTGAGCAGGAGCTTGATCCTGTTCTTGTTGATTATGGGAGCAAGCATCCTCTTATAAATTTTCTCAATAATCAGTGGAACTGCTATAATAATGTCAGGTTTGATAGTACCCATAGCATCCAGGATAATATTAGGGCTGGGTAGTTTAGTTAGGAAGTGCGTATGTCCTCCCACAGACATTATAAACAGAAATTCGAACATCATCCCATACATGTGTGCCATAGGAAGCATGGATACAAGATTGGAGGTATTGTTCAGTTGCGGATGTACCGCCTTCGCAAAAAGAATATTGGAGTGGAGAGACCTGTAAGGAAGCATTACTCCCTTTGAGAAGCCCGTGGTACCGGATGTATAGTTGATCATCGCAAGCTCGTTGGGAGAGTCTTCATAGTACTTGACATTGGCCGGGGTAAAGCTATTTGGATATTTTTTACCGAACATCTCATTCAGATGCTCCCTGGCTTGGATATATTTCTCATCCTTTGCATAGACGACACTGACATCATTCATCAAGAGTATCGCCTCTACATCGGGCATTTCTGCGCTATTGAGGTTCTCCCAGATTGAGTTTCCGACAATTAAGATTTTTGAGTCGGAGTGATTGACCAGATTATGTATGTTTGCCGGTTTAAATTCGTGAAGAAGTGGTACAGGTACGGCTCCATAGGTAAGTGCAGCAAGGAAAGCCACTCCCCAGTTGGACTGGTTGCGACCGCAAATTGCAATTTTATCTCCTTTAACGATATCGCAGCTCTCGAAGAATATATGCAGTTTTGCGATTCTTCGCGCTACATCGCGATAGTTGAGAGTGAGCCCTTTGTAGTCAGAGAGTGCAGGGCAATCCCAGTTCTTTTTAAAACTCTCTTCGAACAGTTTGTTTACAGATTTTTTCATCGTTATTATTATGTAAAGGCCTGCAGCTCGCAAAGATGCGAGTAAAGACCCTGGTTATTAATCAATGTATCATGATCACCGCGTTCAACTATTATACCATTCTGCAGCACAATGATTTCATCTGCGTAGCGAATGGTGGAGAGGCGGTGGGCAATTACAAGTGAAGTACGGTATTTCATAAGGTTGGAAAGCGCTTCCTGCACTAATCTCTCGCTTTCAGTATCAAGTGCAGAGGTGGCTTCATCAAGAATGAGAATCGGAGGATTTTTCAGCACAGCCCGAGCAATGGCTATTCTCTGTCTTTGACCTCCGGAGAGTTTAGTTCCTCTGTCCCCAATATTGGTTTGATAACCCTGTTCCGTTTGTAGTATAAACTCGTGTGCATTTGCGATTTTCGCTGCATCTTCTATCTGCTCCTGCGTGACATTTTCCATACCGAAGGAGATGTTGTTGGCTATGGAATCATTGAAGAGAATAGGCTCTTGGGTGACTATGCCCATCTGTGATATGAGATCCGTGATCTTGTACCTTCGGATATCCACCCCATCGAGTTCAATGGAGCCCCCGGTAACATCCCAAAACCTGGGTAAGAGGTCAGCCAAGGTTGATTTGCCGGCGCCGGAAGAGCCTACGACTGCCACCATCTTCCCTTTGGGAATAGTAAAGGAGATATCTCTGAGTACGGGTTCATCCGTATAACGGAAGGAGACATTTCTATACTCTATTGAATGCCCAAATGAGGTAAGCGGCAGGGGATCGGGGTCCTCTTTAATATCGGAAGAAGCGTCCAGAATCTCAAAAATTCTCTCTCCTGAGACAATTCCTTTCTGCACCGCTGCAAAGGAGTTGGCCATCGCCTTAGCCGGTTCCAGCACCTTCCAGTAAAAGCCGATATAAACTATGAATTGCGGCCACGTCATCCCCAGATTGCCGTTGAAATTGAGCCATCCGCCATAGAAGAGCACCAGTGCGGCTATGGAGATACCGAGAAACTCCGAAGTCGGTGAGGCTAATTCCTGTCTGTTGGAAACCTGTTTACTCACCTTACGGTGGCGCTCATTGTAGCGTTCAAAACGATTTTCGACATATTTCCGGGCATTGAAGGCTTTAATTATTCTAGATCCGGAGATAGCCTCCTCATATTGACTGAGAATCTGGCCCATCAACGACTGTGTCTCCACCGAGTCCCTGCGAAGTTTGCGGGTTATTCGGGTAACTATCAGTGCGGATATGGGCAGGGCTATAAGCGAAACTGCAGTCAGGCGCGGGGACATATAGAAGAGCATGACAAGAAAACCCACCACAAGAAGCGGCTCCCTGAACATCACATGAAAGCTGCTGGCAACGCTATTCTGCACCTCATTGACATCATTTGAGATGCTTGATAGGATGTCTCCTTTTTTTCTGTTGTTAAAATAACCTATATCCAGGGAGGCAATCTTACTGTAAAGGTCTCTCCGGATATTCTTCATCAGGCTAGTTTTCATACTTACCAGTATCCTCTGTGAAAGATATCTGCACACATCGGAGAAGAAACAGGCTACAATCAGCGAGAGCGAAACAAATAGCAAAGCCTTAACCACGCCGCCGGAGGCGGCTATTGAGGAGAGAAAATAATAAAATAGATCGTTGACATATTGGATGGAAAACGAAAACTCAGGCCTTGCCACTGTTTGTGGAATCGTATCGGATTCGAACAGCACAGTCAGAAAGGGACCGAGAAGGGCATAATTTGCGATACCGAATATCACGGAGAAGATCGATAAGGCCAGATAACCGGGCCAGTACCTTCTCCAGGGCTTCGCATATGCCAGTATTCTCTTAAAAGTTTCCATCTATTCCTGATGCAAAAATAGTGTTATCTTACAAAGATACTAAAAAATAGTTAGGAGGTCCGAGTTCAATACTCAATATTCAAACAACCCGAGCCTAAAAGTACAAATACTTTCCAGACTTAGGTTGTTTGAAGCGCATTAGACGAATAATGTCCAGAAATACGTAAAACTACATACTACACACTACATACTCAGAACTAGAAAAGGCGACTCAGTCGCCTTTTTATTACTCTTCTTCAGGAACTATACGGATGAGCTCCACTTTGAATTTCAAAGTCTCGTTTGGACCGATATTAGCACCTGCACCACGCTCTCCGTATCCCAGTTCAGCGGGTATCCAGAGGGTGATTTCACCACCTTCGTCGATAAGCTGTAGACCTTCAGTCCAACCCTGGATAACATTCTGAAGATTAAAGGTTGCGGAATTACCTCTTTCGTATGAAGAGTCGAAAACAGTACCGTCAATAAGGGTACCCTCGTAGTTGCACTCAACAGTACTCTCTGCTGCAGGGAACACTCCGTTACCTGCTCTTTCGATCTTATACTGAAGACCTGATTCGGTGGTTATCACACCCTCGTTTTTGGCATTATTCTCTAGGAACTCTTTACCTTTAGCGAGAGTTTCTTCACCTTTTATCTTCATACGATCCTCCATAAACTTGTTGATCACTTCAGAGAACTCACTACCGATGCGGTTAGCCTCCTGAGGATCGATCTTGCCCATAGCAAAAATATCCTTCATACCGGAAACAATTTCATTTAGATTCAAAGAACCGAAATCATTCATTGAAATTACCATTCCGAAGTTCTGACCGAGCGCATAGCTCACTGAGTCAACCTGAGCCTTTGTGATGCCTGCAGGCTGTCCTTCATCTGAAGTCTTGGTGGAGCAAGAGATCATCATCATTACTCCGAGAGCGCATATTGCGCAAAATTTGATAGCTTTCATACTATTTTTTATGTTTATAATTATTGATTAGTAATTGCTTAACGCTAAATAATTTACAAATGTATTGAAAATTTCACAATTAGTCACTTTTATTCCACTTTCCGGAGAATAAAAATTTTACAATACGGAAAATATTGTTTAATTTAGTAAAATCAAAGGAAAAGTCTTTAGTATATGAAAATTACCTCTGAAGAACTACACGCAAAACTGAAAGAATTTTTCGGCTTCAATTCGTTCAAAGGCGAACAGGAAGAGATCATAAAGCATCTGATAGCAGGTAATGATGCTTTCGTGCTAATGCCCACGGGCGGCGGCAAGTCACTCTGTTATCAGCTTCCGGCTTTGTGTCTGGAGGGTACTGCTATTGTCATTTCCCCGCTTATTGCACTTATGAAAAATCAGGTCGATGCCATACGCGGATTTATCCACAACCAGGAAGGAGTGGCTCATTTTCTCAACTCTTCCCTCAACAAAACACAGATTGCCGAGGTCAAAGATGATTTGCTAAAGGGCATTACCAAACTGCTCTATGTAGCTCCCGAGTCCCTCACCAAAGAGGATAACATTCAGTTCCTCAAACAGCTCAAAATATCATTCTACGCTATAGATGAAGCTCACTGTATCTCCGAATGGGGACATGACTTCCGCCCCGAATACCGCAAAATTCACGATATAGTACAAGAAATAGGTGAGGCACCACTCATTGCGCTTACCGCTACTGCCACCCCTAAAGTTCAGTCCGACATACAGAAGAATCTCTGCATGACTGAAGCACGAGTCTTCAAGTCCTCATTTAATCGTCCTAATCTCTATTACGAAATACGTGACAAGGCCAATCCCAAAAAAGATATCGTTAAATTTATCAAAGAGAATTCCGGCAAAAGCGGCATCATTTATTGTCTCAGCCGCAAACGTGTCGAAGAGATAGCGGAGTTTCTAAATGTAAACGGCATCAAGGCTCTTCCCTATCACGCCGGTATGGATTCCAATACCCGAAGTCACAACCAGGATATGTATCTGATGGAAGAGGTGGATGTGATAGTTGCTACCATAGCGTTCGGGATGGGAATAGATAAACCTGATGTTAGATTCGTCATCCACTACGACATTCCAAAGAGTCTGGAGGGTTACTACCAGGAGACCGGACGTGCGGGCAGAGATGATCAAGAGGGTCAATGTATAGCTTTCTATAGCTACAAGGATATTCTTCGCCTCAAGAAATTTATGCAGGGTAAGCCCATCTCCGAGCAGGAAATTGGTAATCAGCTGCTAATGGAGACAGTGGCTTATGCCGAATCCAACCAATGTCGGCGTAAGATTTTGCTCAACTACTTTGGAGAGAACTACATCCGGGATAGTTGTGGCAATTGTGACAACTGTCTCCACCCTAAGAAACATTTCGACGGTCAGGAGCAGATGCTTACTGTTATAGAGCTTATCCTTTCTCTTAAAGAATATTTTGTGGAAGAGCACCTGGCCAACATTCTTGCGGGAGAGCCCAACTCAAAAATCAATTCATATAAACACAACAAGCATGAGCTTTTCGGCATCGGTAAGGAGAAGGGAGTGCGCTTCTGGGCGGCTATTATCCGTCAAGGAGTGGTTCTGCAACTGCTGGACAAGGATATCGAGCGTTATGGTCTGATAAGCGTAACAGAGAAAGGCAAAGCTTTCTATGAGTCACCACAAACTCTTATGCTCACCGGAGCTAGGACATTTTCGGAGTACGATGATGACGATGATGATGAGTTCGGCGGCATAGGCGGACCCAGAACAGCTGTTTCAGGAGGCGGCGATCCTGAGCTTCTTGCTATTCTAAAGGATATACGCAGGAGTGAGTCAAAGAGGCTCAACCTTCCTCCTTGGATTATCTTTACAGATCCTTCTCTCGATGATATTTCCATCCAATATCCTATTACAATAGAGGAACTCAAGAATTGCCAGGGAGTAGGCGAAGGAAAGGCACGCAAATATGGCAAACCCTTCCTTGAGGTCATTGCCAAATATGTAGAAGAAAATGAGATTGAACGCCCCGATGACTTTGTGGTACGTACGGTAGTCAACCGTTCTGCCAACAAGGTATATATTATAAAGTGCATCGACAGACGTCTGCCTTTTGAGGATATAGCTCGTGCCAGGGATATGGATATGGAAGAGCTTATGGATGAAGTGGAATCAATAGTGAGCTCCGGCACTAGGCTAAATGTCGATTATTATATTCGCCAGACCATTGACGAAGACAAAATCGATGATATCTATAACTATTTCAGAGAGGAGGCCGTTTCTGACTCGGTCAACGATGCTCTCAAGGAGCTCGGTCCTGCTTACACGGAAGAAGAGGTCAGACTTGTAAGAATTAAGTTTGTCTCCGAGCTGGGCAACTGATTTCCTATTTCCAGCCATTTAATCTCCTCGTCGCGGCCCCAGTAGGTGAGCTGACGCTTTGCATAGTGACGGGTGTTGCGTTTTATCAGCCTCACAGCCTCTTCCAAAGAGTGATTTCCATCAAGGTAGTCAAAGATTTCTTTGTAACCCACTGTATTCAGGGCAGGCATATTACGATATTGCACCAGAGACTGCACCTCTTCCACTAATCCCGCCTCTATCATCATATCGACTCTTCGATCTATTCGATCGTAGAGCACTTCACGCGGACGCGTCAGACCTATTTTGACAATTTCGAAGTCCCGTTTTCTTGTGCGACCGGTCTTGAAAGAGGAAAATTTACGTCCGGTGCCAATTGTAACCTCCAACGCTCTGATTACTCGCTGGCCGTTGCTGATATCTATGGAATTGTAGGATTCGTGGTCGAGTATTTTCAACTCCATCTGAAGAGATTCCAACTCCCCTTTTTTTAGACGCGCAGTCAGAGATTGGCGCAACTCATGATCCACCTTCGGGAAATCATCCAGACCTTTACAAAAAGCATCTATGTAGAGTCCGGAACCTCCCGTCATTATGAGCGTTTCGTGACTTCGGAAGAGCTCCTCAACCAGTACCAGAGCCTCAACTTCATATTTTCCGGCAGTATAATATTGCTCCACAGAATGTGAATGGATGAAATAGTGCTTTACCCGAGAGAGCTGTTCAGGAGAGGGAACGGCAGTACCTATACTCATCTGGCGAAATAATTGGCGGGAATCACAACTGATTATCGGAGAATCGAAGTGCTGCGCCAGCTCAATGCTATAATCCGTCTTCCCCACAGCCGTGGGACCGAGCAATATGACTATTCGTCGCATATGGGGAGATCTTCGGTGTCCAATACCTCTTCGGGCTTCTCCTCAATATCCTCCCTGTACTCCACTATATCTTCATAATGTGATGAGAACTGATCGGGATTGTGCCCCTTGCCCTCCGAATTGTGGGGATAGGAGCGCATCGGCATAAACTTCACCTCGTCAATAAACTCAAGGCGGATGTATCTGTCATCAGAGATGTCGTAAATATAGTTGAGAATAGGCTCACCCTTTTTAAGGGTATCTTCAAATGTGACGCAGTCCATCGTACCGTCCCCCGTATCAAACATCCCGTACTCACTGCAAAGATATCCCTCGGAATCACATCCCTCAAACATTACAACCTGGTCGGGAGCGAACTCCAAATCTGCCAGAATAAAGCTGTTGAAAGCAAAAAGAGTCATATTGGACTTTACCTCATATATCCTGTAGAAAACTTTGCTCTGCGGGAGAGTAGCCCTGTATCTGTAAATAATCATTTCCGATTAGTTTAGTATTGCAAAATTACTAAAAAAGCTATATTTTTACAATTCAGAATGAATTCACCAACAAAAGTTGATACTGACTGCTACCTGAGCATCGCAGCACCCTCACAGGGCCTCTACAAGGAGAAAGGGAGCAAGTTTCTCGCTTTTGCATATCCCGTGGAACAAGAAGAACAGGCACAAGAGATTATCGCCGATCTCAAGAGAGAATATTTCGATGCCAGACACCATTGTTACGCTTACCGTATTGGACATATCGGAGATAAATGGCGTATGAATGATGACGGGGAACCCTCTTCGACAGCAGGCAGACCCATATATGGGCAACTTCTTTCCAATGAATTGAGCGATATTCTGGTGGTTGTGGTAAGATATTTCGGAGGCATAAAACTCGGGGTCCCTGGTCTGATACGCTCTTACAAGAACGCAACAGCTGACGCAATTGCCAATGCTGAGATTGTGGAAAAAATTGCTGGGGAGTTTTTTACCATCACTTTTGACTATCTTCAGATGAACGATGTGATGAAAGTACTCAAAGATATGAATATCACCCCCATTTCACAGGATTTCGACCTAACCTGCAAAATGGATGTAAAAGTGCGTCTGACACAGATTGAACTGTTTTACGAATCACTGAAAAACACACAGATATGCCGAAAAACTTAATTTCAATTCACGATTTTTCAAAAAAGGAGATTCTCCATATTGTGGACATAGCCGAAGATTTTGAAAAGAATAAATCGCAGAATATCCTAAATGACAAAGTGGTTGCTTGCATCTTTTTCGAGCCCTCCACCAGGACGCGTCTCAGCTTTGAAACCGCGGCAAACCGTCTCGGTGCACGCGTAATCGGCTTTGCTGATGCCGCCAATACGAGCATTGCCAAAGGAGAATCCCTCAAGGACACCATAAAGATGGTATCCAACTATGTTGACATAATCGTAATCAGGCATCCTCTCGAAGGAGCGGCCAGATATGCCTCCGAAGTCACTCCAGTACCTGTGATCAACGCCGGAGACGGTGCTAACCAGCACCCTACTCAGACTATGCTGGACATTTATAGCATCAATAAGACCCAAGGGCGCCTGGATGACCTAACCATCAACCTGGTGGGGGACCTCAAATATGGACGTACCGTACACTCACTGCTCCAGGCCATGTCCTACTTCTCCCCTCACTTCATATTCACCTCTCCCGAAGAACTTAAGATGCCACTCGAATACAAAAGATTTCTAAAAGATCAGGGAATATCCTACACTGAAACGAGACAACTATCGGAGTACCTCGACAGCACTGATATTCTCTATATGACCAGAGTGCAACAGGAACGGTTCAACGACCCCATCGAGTATGAGAATGTCAAAAATGTTTACCGATTAGAGGCATCAATGCTATCAAACGTGCGCGACAACCTCAAAATTCTCCACCCGCTTCCCCGAGTTAACGAGATTGCCGCCGATGTGGATGACACTCCATATGCATATTATTTCAAACAGGCCGAAAACGGAATGTACGTAAGAATGGCCATCATAGCATATTTACTGGGATACAGATAAACAGAGAATCATGGAACAGAAAGATAAACATTTGAAAGTCACAGCCATTAAAAATGGCACCGTACTCGACCACATACCTGCCGAAAGCCTTTTCAAAGTGATCGATATACTTAACCTCTCCAAGCGTTCCAACCAGATTACCATCGGAAGTAACCTGGATAGCCGCAGTATGGGCAAAAAGGGTATCATTAAGATTTCCGAACATTTTTTCGAAGATGAGGAAATAGGCGAAATTGCCCTGATAGCACCCAATGCTACCATCAATATTATCCGCGACTACGAAGTGGTGGAAAAGAAGATAATCTCAATTCCCGAAAGTTTCGTAGGCATCTTCAGATGCATGAATCCTATGTGCGTGACTAACCATCAGGATATTCCGACAAAATTCACTACCGTGCGAGAAAGGGACGAAGTTTTGCTTCTCTGCCACTATTGCGAGAAAACCACCGACACGCGTAACTTGAAAATCGTAAGCAAAAAGTGATTTATTGCGAAATTATTATATCTTTGTAGGATAAACAACAAATAAAATATAATCAAAAATATGAAAAAAGTTTACAATTTCAACGCAGGCCCTTGCGTACTGCCTAAGCAGGCCATCGACGCTGCAATAGCTGCATTACAGGATTTCAAGGGTACAGGTATGCCTGTTATTTCCGTTTCACACCGCTCAAAAGAGTGGGAGGCTGTTATGGACGAGTGCCGTGCACTCTGGAAAGAACTCCTCAATATTCCTGACAACTACGAAGTGCTCTTCCTCGGTGGAGGTGCATCTCTCCAGTTCCTCTACGTTGCAATGAACCTCCTCGAGAACAAAGCAGGTTATCTCGATACAGGATCATGGGCGAAAAAAGCTTTCAAAGAGGCCAAGGGCATCGGCAATGCCGTTTGCATCGCCTCTTCTGCTGAAAAGACCTATAGCTACATTCCCAAGGGATATGAGATCCCCACAGACCTCGATTATTTCCATATCACCACCAATAACACCATCTATGGAACAGAGATCAGGTATGATATGGACTGCCCCGTAAACCTTGTGGCCGACATGTCATCCGATATCATGAGCCGTCCCGTAGACGTTTCCAAGTATGCTCTCATCTATGGCGGTGCACAGAAAAACGTTGGTCCTGCAGGCGTTACTTTTGTTATCGTACGCAAGGATATTCTTGGAAAGGTATCAAGATATTTACCCACAATGATTGACTACAGAACCCATGTTGACAAGGGCTCAATGTTCAATACTCCTCCCGTATTCCCCATCTTCGTAATGACTGAGACTCTTAAATGGGTGAAGGGCCTCGGGGGTCTTAAGGTAATGGAAAAGATGAATGTAGAAAAAGCAAAACTTCTTTATGATGAAATTGACCGTAATTCCCTCTTCGTAGGTACTGCAGCAAAGGAAGACCGTTCCATCATGAACGTGTGCTTCGTAATGGCTGAAGGCTATGAGTCCCTCCAGGACGAATTTATGGCATTTGCCAAAGAGAGAGGAATGGTTGGAATCAAGGGTCACCGCTCAGTAGGTGGCTTCCGCGCCTCTATCTACAACGCCTGCCCCAAAGAGGCTGTTCAGGCGCTTGTTGACTGTATGAAAGAATTTGAAAAAATCCATAAAAAATAATAAGAGATATGAAAGTACTAGTAGCTACAGAAAAACCCTTTGCAAAAGCTGCCGTTGACGGCATTAGAAAGATTGTTGAAGAAGCAGGCCATAAACTGGTACTCCTGGAAAAATATACCTCTACCGACCAGCTTCTCGAAGCTGTTGCAGATGCTGACGCACTTATCGTGCGCTCAGATAAGGTAACAGCCGACGTTGTTGCCGCTGCGCCAAAACTCAAAATTGTCGTACGCGCGGGAGCCGGATTTGACAACCTCGACCTTGCAGCCTGTACTGAAAAAGGCATCGTTGCAATGAATACCCCCGGACAAAACTCCAATGCGGTAGCCGAGCTTGTGTTTGGTATGCTTATATATTTGCAGCGCGCAGGCTTTTCAGGTGCATCAGGTTCGGAGCTTAAAGGTAAAAAACTGGGATTGCATGCTTTCGGTAATATCGGAAAAATTGTAGCCAATATTGCCAAAGGTTTCGGAATGGAAGTATATGCCTTTTCTCCTTCATTGGCACGTAACCCGAAATTGGGAGACCAGTATGGTGTAACCGCTATTACTTCTCCTGAAGAGTTATACGACAAGAGCGACATCGTTTCGCTTCATATGCCGGCTAACGACCAAACAAAGGGATGCATCAATTACGACTTAATGAGTCGTTTGCCTCAGAATGCCATTATAATTAATACTGCACGCAAAGAGGTGATTAACGAAGCTGATTTGGTGCGTATTATGGAAGAACGTCCTAAGTTTAAGTATGGAACAGATATTATGCCCGGAAATCATGCAGAAATGGTTGAAAAGTTTGGTGGCCGTTATTTAGCTTCGGCTAAAAAATGCGGTGCTCAGACTGAGGAAGCCAATGTTAACGCAGGACTTGCCGCTGCCAGCCAAATTTGTAAATTCTTCGCTACAGGCGACAGAACATTCCAACTCAATAAATAATCTCATCAGATAATATGGTAAAAATAAAACCTTTTGCAGCTATCCGCCCTCCTAAAGCGATTGTTAAAGAAGTGGCAGCGCGCCCTTACGATGTGCTAAACTCGGTTGAGGCGAAAGCCGAAGCGGGTGAAAAGTCACTACTTCACATCACTAAGCCGGAAATCGATTTCGACCCTATCATAGACGAACACTCACAACCCGCATATGACAAGGCAGTTGAAAACTTCAAACTCTGGATGAAGAGAGGATGGCTTGTACAAGATACTGCTGAGAACTATTATGTGTATGCCCAGACTATGGATGGCCGCACCCAATACGGCCTCGTTGTCTGTGCCAATGTAGAAGACTACCTGACCGGTAAGATCAAAAAGCATGAGCTTACACGTAAGGATAAAGAGGAAGATCGCATGATCCATGTTCGCATTCAGAATGCAAACGTGGAGCCTGTATTCTTCACCTATCCCGACAATAAGGAGATCAATGCTCTCGTCAGTCGTTACGCTGCCGGTGAACCTGAGTATGATTTCGTGGCCGACGACGGTTTCGGACATCATTTGTGGGTAATCAGTGACAAGAAAGACATTGCACGCATTACTGAACTTTTTGCAGGCATCCCCGCATTTTATGTGGCTGATGGTCACCACAGGACAGCAGCAGCTGCTCTTGTCGGAGAGGAACAGCGCCGCAAGAATCCTAATCATACCGGTGATGAGGAGTACAACTACTTCATGGCGGTAGTATTCCCCGAAAGTCACCTGAAGATTATCGATTACAACAGAGTTGTCAAGGACCTCAACGGCATGACTCCGAAAGAGTTCGTCGAAGCTCTTAAAGAGGATTTTATTATCGAGACCAAGGGCTCTGCAGAGCCTTACAGGCCATCAAAACTTCACAACTTCTCGATGTATCTTGAAGGTGAATGGTATTCGCTGACTGCTAAACCGGGCACATACGATGATAATGATCCTATCGGTGTTCTCGATGTTACAATTTGCTCAAATCTCATTTTTGACAAGCTTCTCGACATAAAGGACCTCCGCACATGCACCAGAATTGATTTCGTGGGCGGTATCCGCGGTCTTGGCGAGTTGAAGAAGAGAGTAGATTCCGGAGAAATGGCTGCGGCTTTTGCACTTTATCCGGTTTCTATGAGGCAACTGATCAACATAGCCGACACAGGCAACATCATGCCTCCCAAGACCACCTGGTTTGAGCCAAAGCTCCGAAGCGGTCTTACAATCCACAAACTGGAAAGGTAAAGTAAAAAACCTCAGCAAATGAAGCTGAGGTTTTTTTATGTAGTCTATAGTGGGTAGTGTGTAGTTTGTTGCGAGGTAAGGGGTACGAGGTACGGGTTTTCATTTTTCCCAGGGCCTGTCTCCGGGCACGTAAGGCACGTATTTGATCGTAATTTGTAAATCCACTTCGCTTTCGTTGATGAAATCAACTATCAAGTTATACATATTGACCATATTGGTATACTCGATCTCATTGATGCCCATCGCCAATCTCCACTCCCTGTCACAATTCTGAATAAACGAGAATGTGCCATCCAGAAGAGGGAGCACGGTCTCCTTATTGAGAACAAGCGAAAATGAATCCTCAGAAATATCGGCAATTGGAAGTTTGATGTCAAACGACTTCTCTTCGAGCGAAAAACTGAATCCCATACCATTAAGCACCTTCTGAAGATCAGCGACTGCACTTGCGGGCACATGGAGATAGAGTTCCCCGTCAACCACCACATAATGGAAAGGTGATGAACTTGCGAAATCAGAGATGATTTTAACTCCTTCTTCATCAAAAGCGGTCATGAATGAACCGTCAAGCTGAACATTGAAGTTGCAATCATCTTGAAATGTGATGTCTCCGCAGCAGATATTTGTGGTTATTGTTCCAACAATGTTATCAATAATAGTGGAAAGGATTGAGAGGGTGATTGACTGCCCCCCAAGCATAAATGAGCTGCTGCCGGCAGAAGTAGTGAGCTTTACAGTTATATCCGGCAGATAGATAGTGTTCCAGCTGATAGCTTTGGTGTCGAAGAAAGTGCCTCCTCCCCTTTTAGCACCGATCATCCAGCGGCCGTTAAGAGGGGATTGAATATTGGTTCTTATGGAAAGCTCGGGAACTTTGCCTTTGTAAAGAGACCCCGTAGCCTCCACTGTGAGATACCCTTCTGTTCCGCCGGCAGTAAAATTAGTGCGGCCACCATCCTCCATAACGTCAGTCACCTTGAGTACAAGCTGAGGATAACCGACAATAATGTTGTTAAGTTGAAGAGTGTACCAGCCGCTTTTTGAATCAATAACTACTGATGGATCTTCATAATCGGAAATAGAAGATTCTGATTTGCCATTCCGGATTACAGATTCAACGTTATAAGTGCCATCAATCTCACCAATTTTATCACAACCGGTGAGAGCAAATGTAATAAGACATACAGCCGCCAAAAACAGTGTTCGTTTCATAAATGGTATTGTTGGTTTCCCTTATAATGTACAAAAAATATTCCAATTATGAAGGGGGCGGCTCAAGACTCCTTAATAATCGATATAGAGAACGCCTTTCAGATGGTCCGTTTCGTGCTGAAAAATGACTGCCGTAAATCCGGAAATGGTATCCGTACAGGGCTCAAAGGTGAGTTCATCATTGTATGAAATTACAACGGATGTGGAGCGAAGCACGGTATCACGATATTCGGGGACTGAAAGACAACCCTCCCATCCATATTTCTTTTCCGGAGAATAAAAAGTGATGACTGCATTGGGATAGAATTCGAAGGGTGATCCCTCTTTGTCAAATCTCCGTACCGCTATAAGTTGTCTGCTGATGCCGACCTGCGGCGCTGCAATACCTACTCCCTCATTTTCGGGATCATTGACCGTACAAAGCATCCTATGTCTCAATACTCGGTAAACATCGGAAGCCACATCCTTTGCCGTTAAAGGGGCGGCGACCTGACGGAGCAGTTCAGTTTCTGACGGGCTGTCGGTAGTATAAAGCGGCATTATCGCCGCGGAAGTATCGCTGCCTATGAGTTCTTTTTCCGATGCAGTGAAAGTTGTACCGTCACTGCAGGAGAAAAGCGTTGCAGCAGCCGCAATGGCTGCTGCAATACAAATAATAATCCTTGATAGTCTCATCATTCGAAGATTTTACCAGGCAAGGGCGCCTGCGCCAAGAATGGCTGCATCGGATTCCTTAAGACCGGACCGGAGCACTTTGACCTTACCGCCTTTCCAGATATTGAGAAGATTGGCTTCCATAGCCTCCACAATGGGTTTCATAATTAGGTCACCTGCCTCTGCAAGACCTCCGAAGAGGATGATTGCCTCAGGTCTGCTGAATGCTACGAAGTCTGAGAATGACTCACCCAGCTTTTGGCCGGTGAATTCAAATACCTTTTTTGCAATGGAATCTCCTGCAATCGCGGCATCGTAGACATCTTTAGATGATATCACCTCAAGAGAACGAAGCAGAGAGGGTTCATCGCTCATGTCAAGCCATTCACGCGCCGTGCGTGCCACTCCGATCGCCGAAGCATAAGTTTCAAGACAACCCACCTTGCCGCAGTTACACTGGCGTCCATTGTACCTGACTGCACAGGTATGGCCCAATTCACCGGCAAAACCGTCATGACCATAGACCATCTGACCATTAACAACAATACCGCTGCCCACACCGGTACCGAGAGTAATTTCGATGAAATTAGTCATACCCTTGGCATTGCCATAATGCATCTCCCCAATGGCTGCCGCATTTGCATCATTTGTTACCGTTACAGGTTTACCGGTTTTTTTGGCAATATAGTCTCTCAAGTGTACAACTCCTTTACCCCATGGAAGATTGGCTGCCCCTTCAATGGTGCCTTGATAATAATTGCCGTTGGGGGCACCTATACCAATGCCTTCGACATTGTCCCAATCAACATGCTCTGCAATCTTCCTGATATTGGCGCAGAGGTCGTCCATAAATTTCTCCGCATCTGCCTCGCCATAAACTTTCGTGTCCATTCTGCTCCTGGCAAGGATGTTGGCACGTCTATCCACGATACCGATCATAGCCGACTGGCCTCCGATATCAACTCCTATCACATATTCTTTTGACATATTATTCGATATTATGATTGTTTTAGAGTAATTATTCCGTGACGATTTCTTTGTTTACATTTTTGTAACCAAAAAGAGCATAGAGGAGGATATATGCAAATCCGGCAACAACCACCCAGTAGCTGTTGATGTGCCCTGCAAAGTCGGCAACCCAGTTTTGTACGAAAGGAAGAATACCACCGCCGCAAACGAGCGTCATGAAGATACCCGAAGCCATAGGGGTATATTTTCCGAGACCTTCGGTCGAGAGATTGAAGATAGCTCCCCACATTACCGAAGTGCAGAGACCGCAGAGTACCACAAATACCATACTCAGAGGCAGTGCTTTCTCACGGAAAGAGATGGTGATGGTCTCGGGTATGAATAGGATACAAAGTACGAAAGCTATTGCCAATAGTGAGACCGTGACGAGCATCGTCTTGCTGGACACCTTGCCGGCTATGGGAGCGCCTATAAGCCTCCCGACCAGCATCATAAACCAATAGAAGCCCACTAAAGTGCCCGCTATGGCAGGTCCTACATTGGGATTGCCGGACATATAGAGATTGGCGGTATTGGGGATACCCACCTCTACTCCGACATAGAAAAATATTGCGATAGCACCGAGTACAAAGTGACGGAAGGACATTGGGCCATATTTCTCCTTCTGCACATTGCCGGCTCTACGAGCATTTCTCTGCTCTACCGTCTCCATATGAGGCTCGGGGATATTGGTAACTCCCAGCACAATTCCGGCGAGAACGAAGATACCCATAGCGATCATCATAGCAGGAGCCGCATCACTCACCGTAGCAGTCTCCATTGAGCCGCCGATGAGGTAACCGAGAAGTATGGGAGCTATAGTGCCTCCGATGGAATTGCAGGAACCGCCGAACTGTATCAGCTGATTACCGCGATTACCGCCGCCCCCGAGCGTATTGAGGAGCGGATTAACCACGATGTTGAGAAGACACATCGAAAGTCCCGCTACAAATGCACCGAGGACATAGACTCCGAAAGCCACTGACGGTGATACATACCCGGAGAGGAACTGGATGCCCACTCCCACAAAACCCACAATTACAGCTGTTAGAGCTGTAAATTTGTAACCTCTGCGCTTTAATATGATACCCGCAGGAATACCCATGCAGGCGTAAGCGATGAAGTTGGCAAGCGTACCGAGTTGTGAAAGGGCATTACTTGCGCCGAATTGATTTTTTACAATTACTCCCATCGAGCCTGCGAAATTGGTCACAAAGGCAATCATGAAGAAGAGAGCAAACATTATTGCAATCGGCAGTGCAAAATTCTGTTTCTTGACGTTTGTCATATTATTGAAGTTTAAATTTGAAAAAACTTGTCGAAAATCTCTCAAAGGTAGCAAAAAATGGAGAATTGCTATAGCGGATAAGATTATTTCTCGTTGAAAGCGTGGCTATATCCATCGATACGGTCCCATTCCCCGCGGGTAAAGTCGGGAACTGCCACGGGCATCGAGCCGGACTCGATTGAGATACGGCTAAGTTCAATCAAACAGGACCACTCTGCGAGGTCATATACATCCTGATCAAGAGGCAATCCGTTGCGCAAGCAGTAGATTAGACGATAATCCATTATGAAGTCCATCCCGCCGTGGGCACCCACCATACGAGCCTTCTCTTCAAGCTCTGCAGTTATAGGATGTTTGTACTCTTCCAAAAGTACCTCCAGCAGCTCCTGGCCGACAAAACTCACCCCATCCAGTCCCGCATACCCTTCTCGACTTTCCGAGAGGTTGTGACTCATGAGCGCGAAACCCTGAATGGGATATTTGCATGCAAAGCCCTCACTACCCGTAATCTGATACATCCGACTGTAGGGACGCCGCGAATAAACATTATGTTGGATTTCTATCTGCCGCCCACCGACCGTACGGATCAAAGTAACGATGTGATCACCGCTTACGAACTCTTCAGCCTCCAAAATCTCCTTTGCCACCTCTTTGCCATGCGAGGACTTGGTATCCATAGAGACCAGATAATCCATCCTGTCGCCTCTGTGAATATTGAGCACTTGACATGCAGGGCCGAGGCCGTGTGTTGGATAATTGTCCCCTCGGTGCTTTTGATTATAGTCAAGCCTCCAATTGTTCGGATATAGTTTCCAATAGGTGTCAATATTGTGTATATATCCCCCTTCGACATGCAGAATCTCACCGAAAAGCCCCTGTTGAGCCATATTGAGTGCCGTCATCTCAAAGAGATCATAGCAACAATTTTCCAGCATCATACAATGTTTGCGGGTGCTCTCGCTGGTATTGATGATCTCCCAGCACTCGGCTATAGTCATCGCTCCAGGCACCTCCACAGCAACATGTTTACCGCATTGCATGGCATAAACAGCTATCTGCGCATGGCTCTTCCAGGGAGTACATATATAAATCAGATCGATATCGGGATTTTCGCATAGTTCACGCCATCCCTCCTCTCCTGAGTAGAGTGCAGGTTCAGGCCAACCTCTCTCCAGAAGTGCATTTTTTGAGGCCTCCAACCGTTCTGATAGCAAATCACAAAGTGCTGAAATGCAAACCCCATCAAGATATGTATAGCGAATCACGGCCTTAGAACCCCTCATACCTAGTCCAATGAAACCCACCCTGACTCTATGGAGCGGCTCGCAAACCATTGCCAAAACACTCTGCTGACCTGCAGGACGGTCTGGTGTCTCAAGTACGATCCTGCCGTCCTCTACCGAATATGGCATTGAAGAGTCTACTTTCATCCGCATATGACCGACAATGTAAAATTCTGTTTCTTGACGTTTGTCATAGTTGAACGGTCCATTTTTAATGATTCCGTCAAATATTTTCCAAAGGTAGGAAAATAAGGAGGAATGCAGAAGCGGATAATATTATTTCTCGCTGAAAGCGTGGCGATATCCAACTATGCGGTCCCATTCCCCGCGGGTAAAGTCGGGAACTGCCACAGGCATCGAGCCGGACTCGATTGAGATACGACTGAGTTCAATCAGACATGACCATTCTGCCAGGTCATATACATCCTGGTCGAGGGGTAATCCATTGCGCAGACAGTAGATTAAACGATAGTCCATTATAAAGTCCATGCCGCCGTGCCCGCCCACCATACGCGCCTTCTCCTCAATCTCAGCAGTTATCGGATGCTTGTACTCTTCCAGAAGTATCTCCAGCAGCTCCGGGCTGACAAAACGCTCTCCATCCAGCCCTGCATACTCCTCGCGACCTTCCGGAAGATTGTGGCTCATAAGTGCAAAGCCTCGTACGGGGTATTTATTGGCAAAGCCCTCGGTGCCGGTAATCTGGTACATTCTGTTATATGGGCGACGAGTATAGACATTGTGCTGAATCTCTATCTGCTTACCGCCAACTGTGCGGATCAAAGTAACGGTGTGGTCACCGCTTGCAAACTCTTCTGTCCCCATAATCTCCTTAGAGACCTCTTTGCCGTGCACCGATTTGGTATCCATCGAGACCATATATTCCATCCTGTCGCCTCTGTGAATATTGAGTACCTGACATGCAGGGCCGAGACCGTGCGTGGGATAATTGTCGCCACGGTGCTTTTGATTGAAGTCGAGCCTCCAGTTGCCCTGATAGAGCTTCCAATAGGGATCGAGGTTGTGGATATAAGCTCCTTCAACATGCAGAATTTCGCCGAAAAGCCCTTGCTGAGCCATATTGAGTGCAGTCATCTCAAAGAAATCATAGCAGCAATTTTCCAACATCATACAGTGCTTGCGGGTACTCTCACTGGTATTGATGATGTCCCAACACTCGGCTATGCTCATCGCTCCTGGCACCTCTACAGCGACATGTTTTCCACACTGCATCGCATACACCGATATCTCCGCGTGATTCTGCCAGGGAGTACAGATATAGACCAAATCGACATTCGGATTTTCACAGAGCTCACGCCACCCCTCCTCTCCCGAATAGAGTGCAGGTTCCGGCCAGCCTCTCTCCAGAAGTGCGTTTTTGGAGGCCTCCGTTCTTTCGGGAAGCAAATCACAGAGCGCGGTTATACGCACTCCATCTATATATGTGTAGCGGATAACGGCTCCATAGCCCCTCATACCAAGTCCCACGAAGCCAACTCTAACAGTGTCAATTGGGTCACAGATCATTGCCAGGGCACTCTGCTGCCCTGCAGGGCGCTCCGGTGTCATAAGCACGATCCTTCCATTCTCTACCGAATATGGCATTGAAGAGTTCACCTTCACCCGCATACAACCGGCAGTGAAGATCAGTGTGCAGATTACGCACAATCCAAATAGTTTTTTCATTTTAATATTAATATTGTGTAAGCAATTAAATTCACTCTTTCATCAATTCATAGGTGATGTAGTGTTCTCCGGACATTCCTATCGCCTCATAGAGTTCCCGGGCACGGGTATTATTTTTGTCAACATATAGACGAAGACCCTTTACATCTGAAGTAGAATCAACTATCATCCAAACATGTTCAAACAGGGCGGTAAAGACTCCTCTCTTACGATATTCAGGCAGAACATAGAGGGATTGTATCCACCAAACCCAGCCATTTCGCCAGTCGCTCCACTCATCGGTAATCATAAGGCATCCGACCAGGCCCTTCACACCCTCAAGTTCCGCTACAAAATAGGTTGCCTTTTGAGGATCATCCAGAACCGACTTAACACCTTGAGAGACTATACGACGATCCAGCTCTTGGCCTTCGGTCTCAAGAGCCATCGCCATCTGGAAATCTGTCAAACGTTTGCGATCTCTAGGTCGCGCGACCCTAACTTTTATTATGTCCATAAAAAATAGTTTAATAAACTCTGCAAAAATACATTATTTTTCCTTAACTTTGTGGTTTGTTGAGCTTTAAAGTTAGATAGAACAAACAAAAAAACAATATCAATTATGAACAAAAAAATCTTTTATGTGCTGGCAATAGCCGGCATCGTACTCTTAGGCGGTTGCAAACAAGTTTGCACCGTAACAGGCACAATTACCGATGAACTCGCTTCCACCCCGGGAGCCGCCATCGTATTTACAAATGTAATCACAGAACTGGCTGACACCGTACAGATTGTTGAAGGTGCGTTTGAATATTCCTGCGATGCAGATGTCAACGGATGTTATAGCGTTTCTCTTTTAACCGAACCCAGAATCAGGAACAACAACAATACGATGTTTATCCCTGAACCCGGTACAATCACTATCAATCTCAACGAGCCCGCTACCGTTGAGGGTGGGAAACACAACAAGGCACTTTTTGAATTCAGAGATACCCTGAAACAAATTCAGGAAGAGGCGATGAACCAGTATGAAGAAGCACGTGCACTTCCCCAGGAGGAAGCTGCTGCAAAAATGCAGGAGGTTCGGGAGAATTACCAGACAAAGGTGCGTGAATTGAGCGACAAAACCATTGATGAACATCCCAATGGATATCTCGGTTTTTATGCTCTGAACAACTTCATCTACGATCTTTCATTTGAAGAGCTAAAGGCATATGTGGAAAAGATGGGAGAGTTTACCAAAAACCATCCCTTCGTAGCCGGCCAGATCGCAGCAGGCGAGGCCAGAGAGAATACCGCAGAAGGTAAAATGTTTGCGAACTTTGAAGGCAAAACTCCCGCTGGAGAGGCTGTTAAACTTTCCGACTATGTTGGCCAAGGCAAATATGTTCTCGTGGATTTCTGGGCTTCTTGGTGCGGTCCCTGCAGAAGGGAAATCGAAAACACTCTCCTGGGTGTTTATGACACATATACTCCGAAAGGACTTGTGGTTCTTGGAGTAGCAGTTTGGGAGCGCAACGGAGACAACTCCGCAAGCGTAACTGCAATGGAAGAGCTTGGAATGAAATGGGATCAGATCTTTATGGGCGATGACAAGACCCCTACAGATCTTTATGGTATCTCAGGAATTCCTCAAATCATACTCTTCGGCCCGGACGGTACTATTGTTAAACGTAACCTTCGCGGCGAGGAACTTATTAAGACTGTAGAAGAAGTTCTTAGCAAATAGACTCCCGCACAGCGCTAGCGAGCTGCTCCATTGCGCGTGACAACAATGCACGCGGACAGCCTACGTTAAGACGCATATGACCTGAGCCCTCCTTGCCGAACGCAACACCGTCGTTCAATGCAAGGCGGGCTTTGTTTGTAAATAAATTCTTTAGCTCCGTCTGATCAAGTCCGAGTCCGCGGCAATCCAGCCAGATAAGAAAAGAGGCTTGTGGCCGCACGGGACGTATAGCGGGAATATTCTTTTCAAGAAATTCCTCTACAAAGCGCACATTGCCCTCCACATAGTCGAGCATCTGCCTACGCCACTCTCCACCCTTTGTAAAGGCCGCTTCTGTGGCCACAGTCGCAATAAAGGTGGGCGAAGCAAGGTGATTGGCACTTAGCCAGCCATAGAAACGTTCACGAATCTCCGGATTATGCACCACACAGAAGGAACTCACCAAACCTGCAATGTTGAAGGTCTTGGTAGGAGCGGCAAAAGTGATTGAGATGTTGCGCGCCTCCTCCGATGCCATTGGAAATGGAGTATGAACATTATCAAATAGCGCCATATCAGCGTGGATCTCATCTGAGATCACCATAACTCCATATTTAGAACAAATACGGGCCATTTCAGCCAGAGTTTCCGAGGACCATACGATACCTGCGGGATTATGCGGACTGCAAAGGATCAAAATCTTTGGAGAAGAGGTCCTACAGATCTCTTCAAGCCCCTCCAGATCCATATCGTAGCCCTCCTCAGTGCGTATGAGCGGATTCATCAGAAGTCTCCTTCCCGTATCATTCGGAACATGAATAAAAGGCATATATACCGGAGGCTGTATGACCACTCCATCCCCGGGAGAAGTAAAGCACTGCAGTACAAAGGCAATACCTTTTACAATGCCGGGAATAAAAGACAACTCCTCACGGGAAATCTCCCATCCGTGCAGTTGCTTCTCCCAGTTGATAATTGATTGCCAATAACTCTCAGGAGGTGTCGAATAGCCATAAATTTGATGATTGAAGCGCTCCCTTAGAGCTTCCACAATGCAGTCAGGAGTTTTAAAGTCCATATCCGCTACCCATAGCGGTATCAAATCCTCTCTGCCGTACAGTTTGTCAAGAAAATCTGTCTTGATAGCTTGAGTTCCACGTCTGTCGATTATTTCGTCAAAATTTGTTTTCATACGGCAAATATAATTATAAAAAAGGCAGTTTCTTTTGGTTATTTGAGTAAAGAGAGTTATTTTTGCAACCCCAATGAGGGATCGGGAAGTGGCGCAGTTGGTTAGCGCACCACGTTAGGGACGTGGGGGCCGTCCGTTCGAGTCGGATCTTCCCGACACTAAGAGAGAGTGACCTTTGTCGCTCTCTTTTTTATTTGTAAATAAAAACAATTATCCGCATCAAATACAAAAGCCCCGGGCAGCAATTGCTGCTCGGGGCTTTCTAAAAGTTGGCGGCTACCTACTCTCCCACTTGGTGTAGCAGTACCATCGGCGTTGGTGAGCTTAACTTCTCTGTTCGGGATGGGAAGAGGTGGATCCTCACCGCTGTAACCACCTTTATAACTTCTTGACTCTTTGTATCGGGTTTCGTTCCGTGGAACTCTACCGGAGCCAATATATCTTTTGAGAAAGATAACGAAATAAATAGCTGTCTATCTTGCTGAAATCGATCAACTGACTTTCCAGTCTATCGATTCCTGTCCAAGCGAAGTATTCGGGATATTAGTACCGTTCGACTTTGACATTACTGCCTTTACATCTACGGCCTATCAACGTAGTAGTCTCCTACGTCCCTCTATGGAAATCTTGTCTTGGAGATGGCTTCGCGCTTAGATGCTTTCAGCGCTTATCCTAACCGAACTTGGATACCCGGCGGTGCAGCTGGCGCCACAACCGGTAAACCAGAGGTTCGTCCATCCCGGTCCTC